>Ga0326727_10002106_pt1 | contig 70130 bp, 75 predicted proteins | sample MB2enrmetagenome_FD_207643 | JGI IMG/M metagenome (GOLD analysis project Ga0326727, IMG submission 207643) | Lab enriched peat soil microbial communities from McLean, Ithaca, NY, United States - MB29MY | ecosystem: Environmental > Terrestrial > Soil > Wetlands > Peat | place: USA: New York...
AACTATTTTGAGTGCTATTTCTCCGGATCAAGCTACATATAGTGAAGCATTACTTTGGAAAGGTATTATTGAAAGTACCCAAGGAGATGCCAAAGGTGAAGGGGACATAGATAAGGCCATAAAATTAAAACCTGAATTAAAAGAAGATCAGGCGCAGATACGGACACTATTACTGGGTAATAAGCAGCCATAAAATTATAAAGTGATAAACGTCTGGAAGCTTGATAAATCATAAATCATTCTTCTCCAGGAGTTCGATATGTAAGAATGTCGAATGCCCACAAAGTTCCTCTTCAGTTTTGAAGGGTCATCTACGATATAAACAGTAGTACGTGTTTGGACCCTATTGAACAGATCAAAGTTGGGTAATTTAAAGTAAGTTGTGCAAAGAATGAAGGAAATGTTAAGCGGCACCGCTATAGATCGGAGGGTATAATCAGTGAGTTCAACTTATTTTGGTTTGGAAATTGCGAACCGCGCCTTGCAAACTCAACAAGGTGCCTTAAGTGTTACCGGACAAAATATTTCCAACGCTAATAATACGGGATATTCTCGTCAAACTGCCAATATCCAAGCCTCTACACCTTGGGTCACAACGGAGTTTGGCGGTAATAATATTAGCTTCGGCACAGGGAGTACAATAGATAGTATAAGTCGGGCACGGGATGCTTTTGTAGATCGCCAATATCGTTCGGAAACTTCGCAACAACAATATTGGGGTGCCAAGCAAAGTGCTTTGCAAAATATTCAAGGTTTAGTCAATGAACCGACGGATACCGGTTTGAGTAATGATATGAATCAGTTCTGGACAGCATGGGGTAACTTAGCTAATAATCCAGAGGATGAAGGCGCCCGATCGGTTGTGATCGGGAGTGCTACAACTTTAACCGATAGTTTACACAATATGAGCCAACAGATTAGTGCGCTTCAACAGGATCAAGATTCTACTGTTAGAACACAAATACACCAAATTAATGTTGATGCACAGCAGATTGCGGCTTTGAATGATCAGATAAAAACCTCCCAAATAAATGGAGATAGTCCTAATGACTTGGAGGATAAACGAGATTCTTTAGTTGATGATTTGTCAAATATCGTCGGTGTCCAAGTAGTTCAAACCCTGGATCCCACGGTTACCAATCGTCAGGTGTATAATTATTCTATTGTTATAGGGGATGCCAGTGTTTCGCCGTCGCAGGTGCTAGTGAATGGCAGTGCCACACATCTTCTTCAAGAACCGGCTGCTGCAGGGGCGGATGGTATACCTTTTGCGACTGTAAATTGGGCAGATGGATCTAATTCTGGTAATCAAGATGCTTATGGAAATACCGTTAGTTTGGGAACTCAAATGGGCACCTTATTGGCAGGTATTGAGGTTCGAGGAGATGCAAATGGACAAAATGGATACCTGAGTAATTTTCAGTCACAATATGATACCTTGGCGAATGGGATAGCCAGTGCAGTTAATGCTTTGCAAAGCTCAGGACAACTTTCGGACGGAAGTACGAATCCTTTTTTTACGTCTACGGATGGAAGTACTGATGATATTGATGCATCCAATATCACCGTTAATTCGACTATCAGCTCGGACCCGACGCAAATAGTAACGGGTACAGGGGGGAACGCAGGAGATGGTAGTGTTGCTCAGGCAATTGCTTCTTTAGCTAATGGGTGGAGTGCCTTGCAAAATATTTCGATGGATCCTCCGGTTTCGGGAACATCATTTACGAACTATTATAGCGCTAATATCTCCCAATTGGGTGAGGATGTCACGGAAGCCAACAACACGAAATCCAATGAAGATGCCCTTGTTGCCAATCTTTCAAATCAGCGTCAGTCGGTATCTGGGGTTTCTTTAGATGAAGAAATGAGTAATCTTATAATGTATCAAAATAGTTATGCTGCTGCCGCCAGAGTGGTTACGATGATGGATGATATGCTTAATACAATAGTCAGTGGGATGGGAATAACCAGATAATCTATTGAAACGAGGAGCGGGTAGTCGTGCGAATAACTAATAATATGTTGAGTCAAAATTTATTAGGCAACTTGGAAACTTCTCAAAATCAAATGTATGACATTCAAAATCAATTGTCCTCGGGACTTAAACTGACCAAACCCTCGGATGATCCGGTCGGAGCCGGGCAAGCTATAAATTACAACAGTAATATTGCTTCCGTAGCCCAATGGCAAAATAACTGTACACAAGCCTTAAGCTTCATGCAAACGACGGACAGCACCATGGGTAATATTACTTCAATGGTTCAACAAATCCGAACCTTAACGGTACAGGCTGCGGATGATGTTAATCAAGGGGATCCTCGTTTAGATATTAAAGCAGAAACCGACCAAATTACCCAACAACTGCAGACATTGGCTAATACTCAAATAGGCAATAAATATATTTTTGGTGGAACCAACACAACGACTGAACCGCTCTCTGCCTTAGGGGCAGATTGGGCGGGCAATGATGAGCCTATAAATTTTAACGTGGGGAATAATGTAACAATAAATATATCGGTTGATGGGAACCAGCTTTTTGAGCAGGCCCCGAATACTACCAATGCGGACGGTACGCCTACTCAAGGCTTATTCGCGACCTTGAGCGACCTGAGTAATGCACTTGCCGGGAATGATTCCGATGGCGTTCCTTTTGTAGCGGATGATCCGGATACGACAGATTCTCCGCTTACTGCTAATCAAAAAATCACAAATGCCATTGGAGCAGCTTTAAGCAATATTGACGGCAATTTGGATAATATTTCAGCCATGCGTTCTGATCTGGGTGCTAGGGAAAACCGTGTTACCGCTATTAGTTCCCAATTAGATACAACCTCCACAAATTTAACCCAAAGCCTTTCCAATGTTCAAGATGCAGATATGGCTAAAACAATCATGGATTTTCAGAACCAGCAAAACGTCTTTAATGCGGCTTTGGCTTCCGGCTCCCAAATCATTCAACAGTCATTAGTGAATTTTATGAAATAGTATAACTATCCGTTTTGTTTTGTTCGTAATACTATCTCTCACTGACATGAGGTGGTCTTAAATGGTCGATTTACAAGTTCAACAACAATTTGGCAGAATTGGTTTGAAGATTACCCCTTGCCAAGACGATTTAAGTATACGACCGCCGGACCTTCAAGTCCAACAACATCCTGCCAATATTTCCCTTGAGCAACCGGCGGCTACGTTGGACATTGATTATACTCCCGCCCAAGAATCAATGGGGTATAATGGTATTGCTGCGCAGCAGCGCGTTTTTAATGAAGACGCTAAAGCGAGCGCCGATTCAGGGATAGAACGTACTGTTTCTGAAGGCTATCAATTTGCTAAAATAAATAAAAAGGTATCCCTAGCCAAAGTTTTGGCTAATTCGAGGAAACCCCAGGAGAAAAATTTAGAACTTGTGAGTATTGCTCCTATAAAAATAACGATTCAGTCAAATAATGTTAAATGGGACGCGAAACCCGTGGGAGTATCAGTTAATTTGAAGGTAGGTACTGTGCAGGTTAACTATACTAGCGGTAGTGTACACAGCTATTTGGAACAGGAACCCTACGTTCACTTACACGCTGTGGGGAGTATCTATGATCAAAAAAGTTAGTGTCAGACCAGTAGTTCTAATCGATAAAGAACCGATGCACAAGTAAGGACTTCAGTCTTGTCTAAAATAAAGGAGTAAGAGATTTCATGAGTATTTTACTACACTTTCCTCAAGGTTTGCCGGGGTTTGAGTCTTACCACAACTTTTATTTTGTCCCGGAAGAAGATACCTTGCTGGCCCAAATGCGTGCAGTTGATGATGAGAGAATTGGCTTTGTTCTCTTAAAACCTCAGTTTTTTTTCCCAACGTATAACCCAGTGTTTGACATTGATGATCAAAGTGCAGATTTGCTTAAAGTTAAACCAGAAACCAAGGTCGAGGTTTGGGCGATCGTTACTCTGAAAAATGGGGATTTACACAATACCACAGCTAATTTGCGTGCTCCCCTGTTGATTAATCTTCAGGATAAAATCGGTTTGCAGCATATCTTAAATAATGATAAATATTTATCGCGACAGCCTTTATTAACCGACAATAATCAAGGGGAGACTGGGGAAGGGGCTGTTGATTAAATGCTGGTTCTTTCGCGACGGCTCAATGAAACGATTAGGATAGGCGAAGATATTCAAATCACGATTGTGGCCATTTCAGGAGATGTTGTGCGGATCGGCATTGAGGCTCCTCGCCAAATAAAAGTTTTTCGGAGTGAAATCTATGAGGAGATACAGAAACAGAATTTCGAAGCGGTTACAAACGAGAATGTCCAAGCAACCTTGAAAGAGTTAATTGGCAGAGGGAAAATAGCTGAACTCAAACGGCAGAGTTCCTCGAATAATGAAGAGTAGAGATAATAAACACTTGGAGGCAAACAATGAACTTGACGATGATGGACCGGGTGTTAACCTATAAAAACGAAACAAGTTCGATCAACTCCTTGATGGATGAGCTAGCCAACATGCTCCGAGAGGGGAAGTTGGTTTTGAGCCATCTGGAGATTGATGGGGTTGAAGTGTATGGAGATTATGAAGAGTACCTTTTGGACAATCTTCATTCAGTAGGTAATGTTACAGCCGTGTTTAGAACGAAGAAAGAGTGGCTGGATGAGATGTTACTTGAGGCTGCTCAATATCTCAATCGATGTATTCCGGCGGCCCAACAATTGGCGGGCCAATTTTACCAAGGTCTTACTGACGGCGTTTGGACAAGATTAGATCAATTACTGGAAGGGATGCAGTGGCTAACTCAATTACTGACTGGAATGAAACAAAATAATGGGATATATAAGACTTGGGATACTCAGCTTTCTTTAGCTTTTGATTTTAAGGTGCCGTTAGAGAATCTTCAGGTGGCTTTGGAAAACGCCGATTCTATTTTAATTGCTGATATACTAGTCTATGAACTGATTCCTCTGATTCAATCCCTAGCGGCAGATTTTCAAAAAACGATTGACTCAGAGGTGGTAAGAAATGATTTACATTGATAATGTTAACTTTCTAAGAGAAAAGTTTCCCATAGTCTGGAATAAGGTGGGAACGGATCATTCGGCGGGCAGGGAGATTGTTAAAGTAGTCACTTCAAAAAGCGGATTGCCAACCTTGGTTATGGAAGAAGAGCCAGGCAAAGTGGTATACTTGCATAGCAAGTATGACCCAATTCAGGAAGCCGAGCGTTTGATTAGTCAATTTCAGGATGTAAGTAACTATGAGCATGTGATTTTTTATGGCCTTGGTTTAGGTTATCATATTCAGTTATTTATGGACCAACATCCGGAGTTAACATTTTCGATATATGAACCAAATCAAGCCGTTTTTTCCTTGTTTTTAAACCACAGACCTCTTGATTTATTGCCATGGAAAAAGCTTGAAAACATTTATCTGGAAGAAGACGCTAATGATACATTGCTAAACTTGACAAAATTTATAAATATAATCACTACTCAGAAAGTACTAATGGTTAGCTTGCCCAGCTATGAAAGAGTCTTTGAGGAGAAGTATAAGAATTTTACCAATTTATTTAGAAAAATGGTTGCCGATAAAAGATCGTCCATTAACATAGATATTGCTTTTGAAAAACGTTGGATAGTTAATAGCCTACTAAACATACCCGAAGTAATTAAAACACCTAATATCCTTCGTGATGTTGATAAAAACCATTTTCAGCATAAGCCAGCTTTGTTAGTAGCCGCTGGCCCATCTCTACAAGAAGATATCGAAGAGATCCGTTTTATCAAGGAAAACGGTTTGGCCTACATTTTTTCAGTTGGTTCAGCAATAAGTATTTTATTAAATAATGAGATTTATCCAGATGCCGCTTGTACTTATGACCCTCAGCCCACTAACTATAAAGTATTTGATAAAGTTGTGAAGAAGGGTATTACTTCAATTCCTCTGATTTTTGGTAGTAGCGTTGGGTTTGAAACTTTGCTTTCTTATCCGGGTCCTAAGTTGCATATGTTGACAAATCAGGATACACTCGCTCCATTCTTGCTTAAAAGGCAAAATGATGAGTCGTTAGATACGGTTAGGGACGCAGGAACAATTGCCGTAGTGACTTTAGAACTGTTAAATAAACTTGGATGCAATCCAGTTTATTTAGTTGGACAAAACTTAGCCTATAAAAATGATCGACTATATCCTGAAGGCATCGGGTATTACGATGCACTTCCTTCCTTATCCGAAGAAGCAAAGCAACAGGCGATTATCGTAGAGGATGTTTATGGTGGTAAAGTATATACGAATGATGGGTTTGACTCAATGAGAAAACAAATGGAGGCTTATATCCAGTCCTTCGCAGGTCAAGAAATTATTAATACAACTAAAGGTGGAGCTAAAATTATTGGTGCTCCATTTGTGTCTCTTGGAGAAGTTCTTGCCGATCGATTGAAAGTACGTGTGGTAGAAAACGACTGGCAAGTGGGTAGAAATAGTTATGAGCTAGAGTACATTAACCATAATGTGATAACTATGAAACTTGAACACTCTAAACTTCTTGGACTGCTAAACGAAACCATAGATGTATTGCAAGAAATGGAGAAATTATGTAAGCATGAAGAAGAACAAAAACTCGAAAGGGTATTTCCAAAGTTAGATAAATCTTTAAATAAGGTTAAGAAAAATAAGTTTCACAAAATATTCTTATTACCTATGAATCGTGTTTCATTTGAATTCTTAACCCTTCAGACGGAGAGGATTAGACATGAACAGAGTCAAATTATAAAAGCTAAAAAGGTTATTCAGGAATTTGGAAAATATATCTTACTGTGTAAAAGGGATCTGGAATTATTAACACCAGTATGGAAAAAGGTTTGTGATTCTATATCAATGTAAACTTAGTTTGAAAGTGCCCGGAAGTAGGATCACATTAAAAGAAGGCCATAACAAAGCGTCTTTTTTTGCAGGGCAATAGCAAAAGCGTATTGGCATGGAGGAAGAGCGCTTTAATATTCTTGATCTTGATAAATATTTTGTAAGAAGGGGCGTAATGTTGAGAGAATAAGATCTAAATCGCAGATTATCGATTTAATTGAGATTTTAACACTGTATTTTGATTTCAGTTATAAATATTTTTAGACGATAACTTAAGTGAAGTATCTCTGTTGTCGACCAGAGAACTATTATAAAGTTTTACATGGATGTGAAACAATAAAGAACATGGAGGGAAAAATATGTTTATTAACACAAACATGGCGAGTATTAATGCTCAACAGAATCTGAACAATACCAATAATGCTATGCAAGCTTCCTTGGAAAAACTCTCATCCGGATATCGAATTAACAGTGCGGCTGACGATGCTGCTGGTTTAGCGATCTCTCAAAAAATGCAAGGGCAAATCTCAGGCTTAAACCAGGCATCTCAGAACGCTCAAACCGCTGTTTCATTGATTCAAACCGCCGATGGAAGTTTAAATGAGACTCAAAGCATACTTCAGAGAATGAGGGAATTGGCCGTTCAATCTTCAAGTGACTCTAATACGGCTGATGACAGATCGAAAATACAAATTGAGGTGGATCAATTATCTAAAGAAGTTACTCGTATTTCTAACACGACACAGTTTAATACTCAGAACCTTCTAGCTGGTGGCTTGAATGATACTTTCCAAATTGGAGCTAATGAAGGGCAAAATATTTCTTTAAGTGTTGGAGCTATGGATGCCTATTCTTTAGGAGTGACCGGAAGTTCCTTGAGTATTCAGAATTTTTCTGGTGCAAAGGGGATTCAAGGGTTAACAAATTTAAGCAGGGGCTTTACATCAACTACATCCTCTGGCGGATTTAAAGTTATTGTAACAAAAACCAATGCTAATTCTCTTTCTGGTGGAGCGCCACATGTTACAAAACAAACAGGTACTGGCACGGCCTCTGGCAAGAGCCTAACAGTGAGTGGTTCAAGTTACACAGGAACAACTAATGCTACCTATGTAATCAGAGTAAGTGCTGTAAGTGGTACTTCTGCTAGTGGTGCCACTGCTACACAAATTCAATATTCCACTGACAATACTAACTGGACAACGGCTAGTCTAAATAGCTCTGGAGTTGTTGCAATTGATGGGATGAATCTTCATGTTGCGAAATCCACAGGCAGTGGGAGTAGTTATGCAGTTGGCGACACATTTGCATTTAACGCAACCGCTGCAAAGGCCACCTTCCAGCTTGAAACTTCCAGCGGCTCCACGATTGGAGGACCGGTATCTGTAGCTAATGGTGATTCATCTGTCACTATTGGAGATGCTAATGGTGATAAATCATTAGCAATCAATTTTGCGTTTGGAAACATAGCGTCTGGTACCACATCTGGCACTACGTTTGGTGTTCAAGTTAACAATTCCTCTGCAGCGACAACTGTTGAGGGCCAAGTAACCACTGATGCTGTGGCCGAAAACGGCATTGATGTGACTACCCAGGAGTCAGCTTCTAAGGCCATCACAGCTATTGACAGCGCGCTAAGTTCTGTTTCGGCCGAACGTGCTAAGTTGGGTGCCTACCAAAACCGTTTAACGGACTCTAGCGATAATCTCACAACATCTGCTAACAACTTAACTGCGGCAAACTCGGTAATTACTAATGTGGATATGGCTGCAGAAATGTCTAAATTCACTCAGAGTCAGGTTCTCAGTCAAGCTGGTGTGGCCATGCTAGCTCAAGCTAACCAAGCTCCACAAGCTATCCTTAAACTTCTGGGTTAATTCTTTCAAATTCTATTACAAATTAATATTTCCTATGGATTTAAATTTAAGCCGATCGGCCTTTGTCGGTCGGCTTTTAATTAAAGAATAATTAATTTAGAAGAGTTTGATAGAGCGGAGTTATACAGAAGCTATTCGAGGTTTGGGGTTCAATACATGAGGTGGATCTGGACCATCTGGCCTCCGACTTCTGACCTCCGACATTTGTTAAGGTAGGAGTGGAGAAGTTGATTAATCCGATCCAAGCTAATACTCAGACAACGATGATGCCAATAGATGTATTTCCAGGGCAAAAGCTAGAACAGAGTACGGAATCGCCTCGTCCCGTTGTCGGCCGTAAAAATGAAGCTTCCTCAGCGCGGGAAGAAGTTCCACGAGAGGAAGTAGAAAAAGCCGCTGATAAACTTAATCGGTTGATGGGTATCGTTAATAAACGCATGGAGTTTAGTGTTAGCGAAAAAAGTCAACGTGTTTCAGTTAAAATAATTGATCAGGATACGGGGGAAGTTCTTGATGAGATACCGTCCAAACGTATTCTCGATATGCTGGATTCTTTTACAAACCTCGCGGGGTTATTGGTAGACAAAAAAGTTTAGGAGGGTGGGGGCTTATGTCAGTTAGTTCTACTAGTTCTGGGACAATTAACTTAGCTGGGATTTCTGGTTATGACTTTTCTGGGATCATTAGTAGTTCGGTACAAGCTTACGATATACCTGAGACACAGATGACAACCCAGCAGACTAATCTGCAAACCAAAAAGAATGCTTGGCTGGATGTTAATACAAGGTTATCCTCTCTAGATAATACCTTGGCGGCTCTCCAGGATTTACCGACTTGGTCAGCCACACAAGCAACTTCCAGTAATACAGCTATGTTGAGTGCTACCACCGGAGTTAATGCAGAGCAAGGGCAATATAGTATTAAAGTATTTAGTACAGCCCAGGCACAAACAACAGTTAGCAGTATACAAAATGTGAGTAGCGCAACAGCTGCTACTTCTCTGACAGGAGGCAGTTTTACGCTTTCAGTTGGAGGAAATTCGCAAACAATCAATGTATCAGCTGGGGGTAGTTTACAATCAATTGCCGATTCAATTAACAACGCTAAGGCGGGGGTCAGTGCTACTGTATATCAGGTAGCAGGAGGTTATCAGTTAGCCATGACGGATAGTCAAACTGGTCTGGCAAATGTACCTAGTTTCAAGGATACTTCTGGCAATGTTTTGCAATCACTTGGCGTTCTTGATTCCTCAAAGAATCCAAATGTTGCACAGAGCGCTAGTGACGCTACTTTATCAGTCAATGGAGTTGCAAATATCACTAGTGCTACGAACAGTGTTACAGGAGCTATCCTAGGTGTGACCCTCAACCTAAACGGATCGGATAATGGTGCCTCAACGATTAGTGTCAATGTTACGGCAGATAGTTCAGCGGCCCAATCAGCGGTTCAAGGGTTTGTTGATCAGTATAATTCTACCATGAGTTTTATTGGTACTGAGCTTAGCTATGATTCAACTACTAAAACATCGGGAGATTTATACGGGGACCAGACACTCGAAGGTATTCAAGAACGTTTGCGTGATATTACAGGCGGGACTCTTAATAACCCGACAGGATCCTTCAATGATTTATCAGCTATCGGGATAACTACTTCTTCGGCAAATTTTGGTGAGGATCCTACGTTGAGTTTTGATACGTCAACATTCGCTTCGGCGATGGCTACTGATCCGCAAAGTGTTGCTAATTTAGTGGGAGCTTCGGTCGGTACTGGTGTAAACTTATCTACAGGGAATTCGTCTCCGGCCCAAGGATTAGCAAATATCATGGACAGCTATCTTCAGCCGATGATTATGTATGGTGGAAGCATCGCCCAAAACCAAACTAGTTATGATAACCAGTTAACAGATATTGCAAACCAAATTGCCGCTTTTCAAGAAAAGAGTACCGCTTATCAAAATTCCTTAACTGCTAAATATTCCGCCTTGGAAACGACTTTAGCAGGAATTAATTCAACGGGAAGCTGGCTGACTGCGCAAATCAACGCCATGTCAGGTTCGACGTCCAGTTCGAAATAACTTTTTAGGATAGAGGAGGGTCACGATGTTAAACACCATGCCTAACGGCAATTCGTATGCATCCTATAAGCAGGCCGCGGTGAATACATCTTCACCGGAAAAACTGTTAATAATGTTGTTCAACGGCGGAATAAAGTTCATTCATCTGGCTGAACGGGCTATAGAGGTCAAAGATTATGCAACAGCGGATAAATGGCTGTTAAGAATTCAGGATATTCTGATGGAACTTATATATACCTTAGATATGAAGCAAGGAGATATTTCTCGCAATCTTCAGCGTTTATATGAATTTTATCATCATGAAGTCGTGCAGGCCAATCTTCATAAAGATGCTGAAAGGTTAGGACCAGTGTTGGACTTTTTCACCTCGTTTCGGGATACATGGGTTGAAGCAGCTAAAAAAGCGCGTCTAGGTGCTAAATAAATGTGCAAAGCGAGCTATGAGGAAACCTTAACGTTATACCAGGATTACTTGAATAACTGTCATAGATTACTGGAATTCACCCAGTTGTTTGCTCAGCAATTTTCCCAGGAAACAGGGGCGGAAGATGTAAACAACTTTACCCAGCAGCGAGAACAACACTTTGCAAAATTGCAAGAATGCCAACTTTTGATAACTCAAATCTCGAAAAATGAGCAAAACGGAAGTTTATCAGAGGAAGAACAAGAAAAGTTAGATCGGACTACAAACTCTATAAAAACCTGTATGGAGAAAATTGTCGAGCAAGACGAGCTTATTAGCACAAGTTTTGGGATGGATTTGGAAAGAATTAAATTAGAGCTTCATCGTTGGCAAAGACTTAGACGTGTTAAAGATACCTATAGGGGTTCAACTGCTAGGGAAGCTCGTTTTATCGATAAGAATAAGTGATTATTGTAAAAATTAAGGTTCAATGATAGCCTATTTTTTTTCTGAGGAAAGGGTAAAAAACGAAGGGATTTATCGAAGGAAATTTCTCAGGGCATATTAAAATTAGTTCGAGATATATTATAGTAGGGAATTCGTGAATGACGAAATGACCTTGTAGTTTCGAGAAGGTGGAAAGGAGTTCAGCCAGTGTTTGAAGGGAAACGAATCTTAATCACCGGTGGGACAGGAACGGTGGGGCGGTCATTGCTAGAAACGTTGCTTTTGGAGCGCCCAGAAGTGATTCGTATCTTTAGCCGTGATGAGTTCAAACAGTTTGAATTGCAGCAACAGTATCAGGGAACTCCGAATCTTCGCTTCTTATTAGGAGATGTAAGGGATCATTCTCGCCTTGTACGTGCCTTTGAGGGAATTGATTATATTTTTCATGCCGCTGCTTTGAAACATGTGCCTGCCTGTGAATACAATCCTTTTGAAGCGGTGCAGACCAATGTCGTAGGTACCCAAAATGTCATTCAGGCTGCGTTGGAATCTGGAGTAAAGAAGGTTATTTTCACAAGCACGGATAAAGCGATTAGCCCCACGAATGCAATGGGAGCGACAAAACTGATGGCAGAGCGCTTAATTGTTGCAGCTATGTATCAAAGGGGGTCTAGTCCGACGGTTTTTTCGGCTGTGCGCTTCGGCAATGTTATGGGCTCAAGGGGATCCGTGATACCTTTATTTGTACAGCAAATTCGCCAACAAAGAAAAATAACCTTGACTTCGCCCGATATGACTCGTTTTATGATGACCGTATCCGATGCGACGCGGTTGACGATGGAAGCCATAAAACTTGCCGAAGGTGGTGAGGTTTTTGTTTTCAAAATGCCGATTGTTCGATTAGGTGATTTAGCTGAAGTTATTATCGATCTGGTTTGCGAGAAATTTGGAATTAGAGTTAGTGAGGTTGAAATCGAGCAGATCGGATTTCGACCTGGCGAAAAAATGTATGAAGAACTCATGACTTTTGAGGAATCTAAACATGCCTATGAATATCCGCATATGTACGCTATTCCCGCTCCTTTTGGTGCCAATCCCCCTTTTACCAGCCTATTTAAGAAGGCTCCTGAGGGAAATTATAGTTCTGAAAGTGGACAAGTCCTCACTCGTAAGGAGTTACGCCAGATGTTGGATGCAGAACATTTAATTGGAGAGTGATAGGCGATGAGGGCATTAGTTACCGGAGGCGCAGGGTTTATCGGTTCGTGGGTCGTGGAACGGTTATTACAGGAAGGGCATGAGGTGTGGATTTTAGACAATTTGGTAAATGGGTCAGAAGAGAACGTGCGTCTTTATATTGCTCATACCGGGTTTAAGGGTTTTGTACGAGGTGACATTCAGGATAATCATGTTCTTGAGCAGTTGTTCCAAAATGATTTTGCAGTTTGCTATCATTTAGCGGCTAGCATCAATGTCCAAGACAGTATTGATGCCCCCCAAACTACGTTTGATAATGATGTCATTGGCACATTTAATGTGCTGGAACATTGTCGTAGGCATTGGGTCAAAATGGTGTTTATGAGTACCTGTATGGTTTATGACAAAGCAACTGGCTCAGAAGGGATCAATGAAGCTTCGCCGATCAAACCGGCTTCGCCCTACGCTGGTTCGAAAATTGCTGGAGAGAATATGGTTCTATCTTATTATTATGCTTATGGCTTGCCAACTGTGGTCATTCGACCGTTTAACACCTACGGACCAAGGCAGAAAGCCACTGGGGAAGGTGGCGTGATCAGTATTTTTACCAATAGAGCTTTGCTGGGTGAACCATTATACATCTATGGATCGGGTGAACAAACTAGAGATTTGTTGTATGTAGAGGATTGTGCCCGCTTTGTCGTGGCAGCTGGGCTTTCCGAAGGTGTTCATGGACAAATTATTAATGCCGGGTTAGGACAGGATATTACTATTAATGAATTAGCCTATAAAATCTGTGGGGATTTAAATCGAATCAGCCACATTGCTCATATTCATCCCCAAAGTGAGATTCCAAAATTGCTGTGTGACTCGAACAAAGCAAAAAAACTATTAGATTGGAAACCTCGTGTATCTCTAGAAGATGGATTATTAAAAACAAAGGATTGGATGGCAGTACAATTGAACCACCCGTAGGTTATAGAAGAGTGGGTGTAAACACATTTTTCTAAGTCGTATTAAATCCGGCGGAGGGGAGATAAATCAGAAAATGGCCGAACAATTAGCCCTTTATGGTGGAATTCCAGTGCGCGACAGCCTACTTCCTTATGGGAAACAGTGGATTAGCGAAGAGGACGTTGAAGCGGTCGCTCAAATTCTGCGTGGAGACTTTTTGACGACCGGACCTGCCGTTGAACAATTTGAACGGTCAGTGGCTAGCTATGTGGGTGTAAATTATGCAGTTGCCTTTGCCAATGGTACCGCTGCGCTTCATGGAGCGGTCTTTGCAGCTGGAATCACGGAAGGTGACGAAGTAATAACTACGCCCATGACATTTGCAGCCTCGGCGAATTGTGTATTATACCAAAAGGGATGCCCAGTGTTTGCCGATATTGCCCCCCTGACCGGAAACATTGACCCAGCAACTATTGAAGATCTCATTACATCAAAAACGAGAGCCATCATACCTGTTGATTATACCGGAAGGCCTGTCGAGATTGACAAGATACGTCGTATTGCTGAGAAATACGGATTGATCATTATCGAGGATGCTGCCCACGCCTTTGGTGCGAGCTTCAAAGGTGTTCGTGTGGGCACTTTGTCGGGTATGACCATGTTCAGCTTTCATCCGGTTAAACATATTACAACGGGTGAGGGTGGCATAATCGTAACGAATTCTGTGGAATATTACGAAAAGCTGCGCTTGTTTCGTTCCCATGGAATTATAAAAGAGCCGTGCAAATTGAGCAAGAATGAAGGACCTTGGTACCACGAAATGCAATGCTTAGGGTATAATTACCGAATGACTGATATCCAGGCAGCCTTAGGGATTTCCCAATTGCGGAAAAGCGACGATTTTTTGATGCGGAGGAGGCAACTGGTCAATCAATACCGTGAAGGCCTCGCTTCTTTAGAAGGGGTTTTTCTTCCTCCTCAGGATGTGGCAGATGTATCCTCTTGGCATTTATTCGTTATTCAGCTAGAACTTGAAAAAATCATGGTGGGCAGACGGGATGTTTTTGAAGCTCTTCGGGCGGAGAATATCGGGGTTAATGTGCATTACATCCCCGTTTATCATCACCCGTATTATACAAGTCTGGATTATCGACCAAAATGTCCTCAAGTTGAGCGGTTTTATGAACGGATTATAACGTTACCACTTTTCCCGGCGATGAGGGATCAGGATATTCGGGATGTTGTTCGGGCAATGAATAAGGTGTTGACTTATTTCTTAATTAGAGAATAACAAATAGTATTAGATAAGATGGTGATAAATTGGTTAAGTGGCGGAAAATACAGGAATCAGATTTGGAAATGATCATGAACTGGCGCATGCGTACTGATATCACTAGAGTAATGTTTACAGACCCTGTACTTACTTTGGATGGCCAGCACGAATGGTTCAAAAAAATCCAAAATGACCCCACTCAAATGCACTGGATAACGGTTTCAAATGGAAAATCAGTAGGCACAGCGAGTTTAGTTGAAATTGACTTCGTTAATCTTTCCTGTAAATCCGGCGGATATATAGCTGAGCGGGAGGACAGGAGTTTTGAAACGGTGATTGCTCAGGAAACTGGTTTGTTGACTGTTGCTTTTGATATATTAAAACTTAACCGGATACAGGCAGAGGTTATGAGTAACAACCAACGTGTTGCCAAAATGCTTGTACTTAACGGATATCAACAAGAAGGAATAGTCAGACAAGCGGTGTATAAAAATGATGAATATTATGATGTCATCGTTTGTTCGATGCTGAAAGAAGAATGGGAAGCGGGAAAAGCACGTTTTAAATATGATAAACTGGAGATAGAGTTTTGAGAGAATTTAAAATAAATAGCAGAATTATTTCCCATCAGAATCCGGCTTATATAATTGCTGAAATGAGTGCAAACCATGCTGGTTCACTATCACATGCCCTTGAAATTGTTCACGCTGCAAAGGAAAGTGGTGCAGACTGTATCAAAGTTCAAACCTATACAGCCGATACAATTACCCTTAATTGCCGGAAACCAGATTTTATGCTCAAAAGTGGAACGTGGAGCGGGTATAATCTTCATGACTTATATAAAGAAGCCTATACGCCCTGGGAATGGCAAGGGAAAATTAAAGAGGAAGTAGAAAAGATAGGGCTTGATTTTTTGTCCACTCCATTTGATAATACTGCGGTTGATTTTCTCGAGGATATCAATGTAAATTTCTATAAAATAGCTTCCTCAGAGATCGTAGATATTCCGCTGATTCAATATATTGCTCAAAAAGGGAAACCGATGATTATTTCTACCGGAATGGCAGGCGTTGAGGAAATTGAGGAGGCGGTAACTGCTGTACGGAGTTCTGGAAATGAGCAATTGGCTCTGCTGAAATGCTCCACATTGTATCCGGCAAATCCTCAAAAAATGAATTTAATTACAGTTTCGGATTTGGCAGAACGGTTTGATGTAATTTCTGGGTTGTCCGATCATTCTATGGGTTCGCTGGCATCAGTTATAGCTGTTGCACTTGGAGGAAGGATTATCGAGAAACATTTTTGTCTTGATAGAAGTATTAAAAATCCTGACAGTAGCTTTTCAATGGAACCCCAAGAGTTCAAGCAAATGGTGGAAGATGTCAGAGCAACGCAGATGTCCATTGGAGAGAAACCATACATTTATGAACAAGATGAATTATATGGTCGAGGATTTCGACGTTCTCTGTATGTCAGCAAAGATATTAAGGTTGGCGAGGAATTCTCTAAGGAAAACTTTCGTTCTGTAAGGCCAGGAAACGGATTACATACAAGATATTATAATGAAGTTCTGGGCAGAAAAGCGTCTTGTGATATTGAAATGGGAACGCCCTTGAAATGGGAGTTGATAGAATAGCGATGAAGATTACATTTCGTGCTGATGGAGACGAAAAAAAGGGTATGGGACACCTTATGCGTTGCAGTGCGATTGCAGCTGAATTTATTCGCCAAAGGGACTCAGTATGCTTCTATTCTGAGTATGAGTCAAATGGTTTAGGGTGGTTACGAGAAAAAGGGTTTACTGCTGTAGAACTTAAACAACATGGTTCTGTGTCAGAGGAAGCAATTGAATTGAGTACATATCTTGGTAAAGAAAATACGGATGTAGTATTTGTAGATTCGTATTGGTTGACTGACGAATACTTTGTTATATTAAAGCGCTCAGGAGTCATCGTTGTCGCCATTGACGATAGCTCGTCAAATTACCGTTATCAATGTGATGTGATTGTTAACGATAATTTTGATGCTGCTGATAAAGATTATAGTTTCAGCAGCGTGAGACTGAAGCTTTTAGGGGATAAGTATAATATTCTTAGACAGGAATTTCTGGAAACTTCACCCGCTCCATTCCATGAGAAGGTGGAGAATTTGCTTATTACAATGGGTGGAGCGGATGTTCGGAATTTCTCTCCGGTTGCAATAGAAGCTTTAAGCGAGTTTAAAGATATTACAATAAAGGTGATATATGGTCCATTGATGGGGAATATGGCAGAGATTAAACGTGCTACAAAATTGTGTCGAAGCAAGGTGGAGATTATTAAAAATCCCATATCTATGGCTAATGTAATGTCCCAGTGTGATATAGCAATTTCTGCTGGCGGCGGAACGGTCAAAGAACTGTTTGCAATGGGAGTTGTTCCGCTGTTTGTGTTACAGTCCGATAATCAGTTTCCTCTAAAGCAAATATTAGACCGACACAATCTTTCAGTTGTACTGGGAAGTTATACCGACGTGGACTGTTTCATATTGCGTGAAGCGGTTAAAAATCTAATTGAAACTCCAGTGGAAAGAAAGCGAATACGCCAAAAGATTCTACAACTAGTGTGCAGAGAAGGGGTCACTAATATCGTAAACAGAGTCAAAACGTTCGCAAAACACAAAAACTAGTTTAGATTACTTCAGGAGATTTATATGAAAATCACTACCGTTATCACGCCATTGATAAAATCAAACATGTATCTATTACAAGAGGAGAGTCACATAATTGTTATAGACCCATATGCCTCGGAAGAAATTATCCAAAGAACAAGAAGTAGGGAGGAAAGTCTTGATTATCTATTTCTTACCCACGAACATTACGATCATATCAGCGGAGTTAATGCTATAAAGAAAGATTTTGAATGTCAAGTATTATGTAGTAAAGCTTGCGCTGAGCGAATTATCGATCCGCGCTTAAATTATTCCCGTCACTTTGAAGCCTACTGTATTATTCAGAATGGCATGAGAAGGGGGGAGGCACCAAAGGTTGAACCATACTCCTGTGTTGCTGATCTTATGTTCTCTGAGTACTATAGATTTGATTGGCAGGGGCATACAATTGAACTCGTCGAGACACCAGGTCATACAATAGGCAGTATTTGTATTCTGATTGATAAAATAATACTTTTTTCTGGTGACACTCTGATTTTTGACCATAAAACAGAAACTAAGAATTATAAAAATGGGTCCAAAGACTTTGAGGGAAAATCAAAACCTTTTTTACAGGCCTTGCTGCCAGATACAGTCGTTTATCCGGGTCATGGAGATTCATTCGTAATTAAGGAATATCAATTTTAGTGGAATTATTCTAGGGAGGGCTAAAGGGTGACTAGCTTAGAAAAATACAACGCAGCTTTTATAGAGACTTTTGACATAACTGAAGAACAGTTAAATAGTGAACTCGTTTATCAGTCTGTTGAAGCATGGGATAGCGTAGGTCATATGCAGCTGATTGCGGCGCTTGAGGACGCTTTTGATATTATGCTTGATACCGATGATATAGTTGACTTCAGTTCATATGATAAGGGCAAGGAGTTTATGGCAAAATATGAAGTGGAGCTGTAATTATGACTTTTTATGATATGCTTGAACAGTTTGGGGAAGAAACAGCGCTAATTACCAAGCAGGAGTGCTTGAGCTATGCACAGTTACAGATTGGGGTAAATAAACTGCGCGAACAAATCAAAGATCGGTGCTTGGTATTTTGTGTTTGCAGCAACAATGTTGAATCAATAACCGGATACATTGCCTTTTTGCAGATGAGGGCTGTCCCAGTAATGATCAACCCTGTCATTAATAAAGAGCTATTTGATAGTCTGTTGCAGAGCTACGAGCCGAACTATATCTGGGCACGAAAAGGATTTTACCCAGGACAAGCTTGCTATGTGTATAAGGATTATGCCCTATTTGAAACGAAGTATCGGCAGAAGGTTGAACTCAATCCGGAGTTAGCTTTGTTGCTTACAACTTCCGGTAGTACAGGAAGTCCCAAACTTGTGCGCCAATCATATCGTAATATTAATCATAATGCTGAGTCAATTGCTCAATACTTAAATATCAGCGGTAATGATAGGCCTATAACTACACTACCGATGAGTTATACTTATGGGCTGTCAATTATTAATAGCCATTTGCTCAAAGGTGCGGCAATTATTTTAACCAATGATACAATGATGGAAAAATCATTTTGGTCACTGCTTAAGGAAAAACATGTGACTACATTCGGCGGTGTGCCATATACTTATGAAATGCTCAAGCGATTAAGATTTTTGAGAATGGATTTGCCTTACTTAAAGGTTTTAACTCAAGCGGGTGGTAGATTGGGTAAGGAGCTGCACCTTGAGTTTGCAAAAGGTTGTGCCGAAAAAGGTATTAGTTTTATAGTTATGTATGGTCAGACTGAGGCAACTGCGCGCATGTCCTACGTTCCGCAAGACAATACAATAAGTAAGGCGGGAAGTATCGGCATAGCCATTCCAGGTGGAGAATTTTGGCTGGAGAATAATAATGGCTCTATGATTAATGAGCCCTTTAATACGGGTGAACTCGTTTACCGTGGTGAAAATGTGACTTTAGGTTATTCTACCTGCAAAGAGGATTTAGCAAAGGGCGATGAGCTTGGCAGCATTTTAAAGACCGGCGACATGGCAAATAGGGACGAGGACGGTTTTTATTACATTGTAGGCAGGAAAAAACGCTTTTTAAAAGTTTATGGAAACAGAGTGAATCTGGATGAAATGGAAGGGTTACTAAAAAAAAGAGGATTTAACATTGCATGTGTCGGTGAAGATGATCATCTAAGGATTTACGTTGATAACGGTGAGCCGGATGTCATATTGAAAATAATTACTGGGCTGACTGGGCTAAACAGAAGCGCATTTAACGTATACAAAATTGATAGAATTCCACGCAATGCGGCGGGTAAGATTTTGTATGCGGAATTGGGGTGATTAAAATGATAAATTATGAAACATTGTTTTTAATGCCACCTTTCGCGCTCTGCCAAACGGATAAGGATGAGTTGTATAAACAGGCGATTATGGAGTTATCCCAACACCATTACGAACATTGTGAAAAATACAGGAAGCTTTCTATAATCTTAGGTTTAGGAATGGCTCTGCCAGTACGTCTTTTTAAAGAATATGATTTATTAAGTATTGATGAAAAGCAAATACTTAAAACCATGACCTCTTCCGGTACCACTGGTCAAGCAGTGTCCAAAATATTTTTAGATAGAGAAACCGCTGCCAGACAGACAAAAGCATTATCAAAAATTACATCAGATTTCACAGGCAAAGCGCGTATGCCCTTGTTGGTCATTGATTCCGTTGCTGTACTCAAAAACAGAGATATGTTTTCTGCTCGAGGCGCAGGAATATTGGGCTTTTCAATGTTGGGTAGAGATGTAACTTATGCGCTAGATGAAAATATGAATCTAAATCTACAGGTTATTGAGGACTTTTGTAAAAAGCATTCTGGAGAGAAGATCCTAGTGTTTGGTTTTACATTCATGATTTGGGAGCATTTCTATTTAGCTTTGAAAAGAAGAGACATTTCCTTTTCCATGAATGGGGTAATGATTCATGGCGGAGGGTGGAAGAAACTTGTAGATTTATCTGTAGATAACGATACGTTCAAAAATGGAATTCGTTCAATGACTGGTATTGATCATGTGCTGAATTATTACGGTATGGTTGAGCAAACTGGATCAATTTTTATGGAATGTGAGTATGGACATCTACATGCCTCAATTTTTTCGGATGTTAGCATCCGTGATCCTTTGGATTTTTCAGAGCTAAAAAGAGGAAGAGGATTGATACAATGCACTTCTTTGCTTCCCACTAGTTATCCGGGACACATTCTCCTAACAGAGGATGAGGGAGAAATATTGGGAGTAGATGACTGCCCATGCGGACGCCTTGGAAAGTATTTTAAAGTTTACGGAAGAGTTAAAGGGGCGGAAATAAGGGGGTGTAGTGATACTTATGAAAGACGTTAATTTTTTGGTTGGAACAGAGAACGTCTTAAATGTCCCCGCCAGACCTTATAATGACATGGTTTGTGAATTTGCAAATAGGCTGTCATCAGTACTCATGAATCTAAAAGCAACGAAAGATTATCCTGATATCATGTCCTTTGCCTTCTGGTGCAGAAAGGCAAATATCACTAGGTTGAAACAGAAATATGGTCCATATGATAATAGATTGGGCAGAGGATTAACTTTTCACATTGCCCCCTCAAACATACCCGTAAACTTTGCCTTTTCGTTTATGTTTTCTTTGTTCGCAGGAAATTCAAATATCGTTAGAGTATCATCAAAACCCTTTCCACAGGTGCCAATTATTTGTGATGCTATTGAAAAGGTATTCGAAGAGTATCCGGTGCTGAAGGCGAGAAATGCGATTGTGTCCTATCCCTCTAATTCTAACCTAACAGCGTCCTTCTCAGCGATGGCAGATGCACGTGTTATCTGGGGCGGAGATGAGACCATTAAGCAAATAAGGAATATGCCTTCAAAGCCACGATGCGTGGATATTACCTTTGCAGATCGATATTCTATAGCCATTTTAAACGGTGAGGCGATTATCGATGCAGAGGAAGAACAAATGAATAAACTTGCAGAAAGATTTTACAATGATACATATTTAATGGATCAAAATGCCTGTTCTTCACCACAATCTATTTTTTGGATGCAGGATAACAGAGAGGCACGTGAGCGTTTCTGGAAATCGATTAAATCTTATGTAAACCAACGTTATCGACTTGAGTCGGCAGTAGCAATGGATAAATATATTCATCTCTGTGAAGACATTATTGAGATGGAAAGTATTCAAGAAGCACACCATGAAAGCAACATGCTTTATCGTATTGAACTATTAAATTTGCCAAAAGATTTGACATATTTGAGGGGGAAAAATGGCTATTTTTATGAATTTGCGATTCAAAATTTACGAGCTCTGATACCATTCATAACAGAAAAATTTCAGACAATTACTTATTTTGGCATAAAAAGTGATGAATTGCAGAAATTTGTGATTGAAAACGAGATTCGTGGAATTGATAGAATTGTCCCGCTAGGGGATGCCATGGATATTGATGTCATATGGGATGGTTATGACATCGTAGGAACGTTGTCTCGGATCATTAGTACAAAATAAACTGATGATATCTTCTTAAGATAATACATGAGGTGAATATGAGTACAATACAAGTAACCCAATCTTCGATGCCGGATTTCGAAGAATATATTGAAGAAATCAAAGAATTGTGGGAAAGTCATTGGTTAACTAATATGGGTATTAAGCACAAAAAATTGGAAACAGAACTAGTCGACTACTTACAAACGCCGAATATAACGCTATTTACGAATGGACATCTGGCTCTGGAGTGTATAATTGCTGCTTTAGGTTTAACTGGTGAAGTTATTACCACTCCTTTTACATTTGCCTCCACAACCCATGCTATAGTAAGAAATTCGTTAACCCCTGTGTTTTGCGATATAAATCCGCGCACATATACAATAGACGTAGAAAAGATCGAGAGTTTGATAACGGAAAAAACGTCAGCTATTCTACCAGTTCATGTATATGGAAATATTTGCGATGTTGATGCTATTGAAGCGATTGCCAAGAGACATAGGTTAAAAGTAATCTACGATGCAGCCCATGCCTTTGGTGTAACGATAAATGGTAGAGGAATCGCAATTTATGGAGATGCTTCTGTGTTTAGCTTTCATGCCACTAAAGTGTTTAATACTATTGAAGGTGGAGCGGTAACATATCTTAATTCAGACTTGAGAAAAATGTTGAATAATCTAAAGAATTTTGGTATTACAGGCAAAGAATCAGTTGAATGCGTTGGCGGGAATGCCAAAATGAGTGAGTTTCAAGCAGCGATGGGCATTTGCAATTTGAAACATATCGACTCGGAAATAGAGAAAAGAAAAGCAATTGTCGAACGATATACCATGAAACTAAGTGGCGTTAAGGGGATAAAATTAAGCCAGCAGTTTGGAATTAAAAGCAATTACGGATATTTCCCTGTTATCTTCGACGGTTATAGAATGAACCGTGATCAAGTATATGAAGCCTTAAATAAAGAAAATATTTTTGCTCGCAAGTATTTTTACCCTTTAACCAATAGCTTTACATGTTATAAAGACAAGTTTGTCTGTCAAGATACTCCTGTTGCCAAATACATTTCCGAAAGAATTCTAACGCTACCGCTTTATGCCAACTTATCCTTAGATGATGTTGACAGAATTTGCAATATCATTTTAGCTAAGAGGTAAGGAGATAATTAAGAAATAACTTTAGTTAATGTTGGAGTTTAGCAAAGAAAGGACAAATTAATGAAGGGTATTATTTTAGCAGGAGGAAAAGGGACCCGGTTATATCCAATGACGAAGGCTATATCTAAACAATTGCTGCCAATTTATGATAAGCCTATGATTTATTACCCGCTTTCAGTTTTAATCCTTGCAGGCATTCGAGAAATTCTGATTATCTCGACTCCCGATGATTTACCGATTTACCAGAGATTATTGGGTGACGGTTCAAGTTTGGGATTGGAATTTTCTTATAAAGTTCAGGTTATTCCGAGAGGAATCGCAGATGCTTTTATTCTGGGTGAAGAGTTTATTGCTAAGGACAGTGTCTGTTTAATACTTGGAGACAATGTTTTTTATGGACAAAATTTAACACGAGTCCTTAATCGTGCTAAGGAGCTAAAAGAGGGAGCGACGGTCTTCGGTTACCCGGTTAAAGATCCCCGTGCTTTTGGTGTTGTAGAATTCGATAGTAATTACAAGGTGGTTTCCATTGAAGAGAAACCACAAAATCCCAAATCGAATTACGTTATTCCGGGACTGTACTTTTATGACAATCAAGTGGTGGAAATTGCTAAAAACATTAAACCGTCACAACGCGGTGAAATTGAAATTACCTCAATTAATAATAGGTATCTGCAGGTAAAGCAGCTAGATGTTATTCTTCTGGGGAGGGGAATGGCCTGGCTTGATACAGGAACACCTGAGGGAATGCTAAAAGCTGCTGAGTATGTAGAGGCTATTCAATCGAGACAAGGTTTTTATGTCTCGTGTATAGAAGAAATTGCCTGGCGCAGAGGCTTTATAAGTGATCAAAAATTAAGAGATATTGGAGAGAACTTAAAGATGACGGATTATGGTTTGTATATACTATCTTTAGTGGAGCAAAAGTTGGTATGAATATTTTAGTAACGGGCGGCGCCGGCTTTATTGGCAGTAATTTTATAAAGTTTATGCTGGAAAAGTACCCACACTATAACATTATCAATATAGACGCTCTGACCTATGCCGGTAACCTAGAAAATCTTAAAGAAATAGAAAGTAATCCAAACTATGTTTTTATAAGAGATGATATTAGGGACAAAGCAAGAATAGACACGATATTCTCTTCATACAACATAGATACAGTCATAAATTTTGCGGCAGAATCCCATGTCGACAGAAGTATTATTGAACCTGAGATATTTCTTACAACTAACGTCATTGGAACACAAGTTTTGCTTGATAGTGCGAAGAAGTACTGGAAAGTTAATTATGATGATAAATATTGCAGGGAATACAAAGGGGGAGTAAAGTTTCTTCAGGTATCAACGGATGAGGTATACGGTTCTCTGAATAAAACAGGAAAATTTGTTGAGACCTCACCCCTTTTGCCTAATAGCCCATACTCTGCTTCCAAGGCCGGTGCAGACATGATAGTACGCGCCTACCACGAGACTTACGGTATTCCAATAAATATTACTCGTTGCAGCAATAACTATGGACCTTATCAATTCCCTGAAAAGTTGATACCTCTGATGATAATCAATTGTTTGAAAGGAATAGATCTTCCTGTATATGGGGACGGTATGCAGGTCAGAGATTGGTTGCATGTTTCAGATCATTGCACTGCCCTGGATACTGTTTTACATTATGGTTTTCCAGGGGAAGTTTATAATCTAGGTGGAAATAATGAGAGAGCGAATATTGAAATTGTAAAATTAATCACAAAAAAGCTCGGTAAATCTGAAAATTCGATTAGGTACGTTAAGGATAGACCCGGACACGATAGGAGATATGCTATAGACAATACTAAGATTACAACTCAGCTTGAGTGGAAACCGGCCTACAAATTTGAAGAGGGCATGAAAGACACAATTGAATGGTATGTAAGGAATCCTGTATGGGTTGAGAATATCCTGTCCAGTAATTATCTTAAATAGAGAGGTAAAGTATGAAAGAAGATGAGATTTTCGTTAGTATTGTAATTTTGACATATAATCATGCCCCATATATCCGACAGGCATTGGATAGTGTTCTTATTCAGAATGTGAATTTCAAGTATGAAATTTTGGTTGGTGATGACTGCTCTTCTGATGGATCACAGGAGATATTAAAAGCATATGAAAGGAAGTATCCTCATATATTCAGGCTCTTTTTAAGAGAAAATAATATTGGTGCAACTAAAAATTCATTTCAACTCTTGCATATCACGAGAGGAAAATACATTGCGCGATTGGATGGTGATGATTATTGGTCAGATGAGTATAAACTTCAGAAGCAGATAGATTTTTTGAACCAACGGAGTGAGTACATTGGATGCACTCATTTGTGCAAAGTTGTAGATGAAAATGGTAATGTTATACCTGGAAAAAATCAAAACAATATAGATACTTACTGGTATTACTCGAAGTCGGAATTCACCTTGGAAGATTGTGAAAAGGGTAAATATCCAGGGCATGCTGACAGCCTAGTCTTTCGAAATATTTTTAAAAACCCCCAGCATGATTATAGGATACACTATCAAGCCCATAAATTTATTGGAGACCGGACAATAGCGTTGTTCCTTTCTATACAAGGAAAGATATATCGAATGAATGATTCAATGGCATGCTACCGTTTGGTGGAAAGAAAAGACAATGACAACTGGCAGTCGATGGCTCGCCAAAAAAACAGGAGGTTTGAGGAATACCATTATCTAAGACAATTAGAAAAATATGCCCAAAAAGAAACGGGTCGTAAATTTCTCATGCTTGATACTAGAAAAGATAAGCTTGTATGTGCAACGGTTGTAATGTTAAATAACCTAAGCACTGAGAATTTAAAGGTTGTACTTCAAATGATTATGGACAGTGGTTGTATGTTACAATCAATAATGCTTGTTTTTAGTGCAATTGTCCAGAAAATTTATTATAGGAAAATTTTAAAAGAAGATAAACCAGTTAAATTTTAATATTTACGGAGGAAAAGAAAGTGAAATATTGCAGCAGACCATTTAAGCAGTTATATGTATTCCCTAATGGAGATGTCCGAGCATGTGGTTGGACATATGAATGTATAGGAAATATTTTAGAGAAAAGTATAGAAGAAGTATGGAACAGCAACGAAGCAGAACTGATTCGTGATACTATTAGAGATGGCTCTTACTCTCTGTGCAATAAAGTAGTATGCCCATATTTGTCAAATGATGGTTTGCAAGACATGACTGAAGATGAATTTAAAAAGAAAACCATTGCTGAAAAGCTGCCAACTGAAGTCAATGCAGCATATGATTATATATGTAATCATTCTTGCCCTTCTTGCAGACATGAAATGTTTAAACCTAATGAAGAATATATAAAAAACATAAAAATCATTTCAGATAAGTTAGTTCCTGTTATAAACCAGGCTGATAGTACGAGCACAGATGGTAATGGAGACTGTTTTGCTAGTCCTTATATCATGGATATGCTTCAAAGAATAAAGCCACAAAGGAATAAATTTTTGCTTCAGTTGGAAACCAATGGAGTTTTGTGCGATGAAAATCACTGGGAAAAAATTAGGCATTTGGACAAAAGTGATATTCAAATAACCGTAACCCCTAACAGTTTTGAACGATTATCGTATAAGTATTTAAGTGGTGGTCATGATAATTTAAATACATTAGTAAAAAATTTAAATTTTATAAAGTCCCTGAGAAAAGAAGGAAAAATTGAAAGATTTCAAATTGCAATTGTAGTTCAAGATAGAAATTATCGGGAACTCCCTTCCTTTGTGCAACGTTGCCTTGAGGAATTTGAATGTGATCGTGTAATTATAAGACCTATATATTATTGGTTTGCGTTAACAAAAGAAGAATATTGGTTTAAAGATATCTTAAATCCGAAACATCCTTATTTTAAGGAATATATGGAAATCTTAAAGGATCCTATTTTTAAAGATGAACGTATCTATTTTTGGGCTGATCATATTCACGAAGAACAGGAACATCCTTATTATAGTTATAAAATTTATTTTGATGCATTTAGTAAACTTTTGAGCAATTCAGAACTCCAAAAATTATTAGAAAGAAAAATGATTGAGAAGGGCTATAATAATATAGCTATTTATGGGGTTAATGAGAACGCAAAAATGCTATTCGAATTATTGAAAAATACACAGATTCAAATAAATGGTTTTATTGATAAATATGCAACAGTAAAAGAATTTTGCGGTATTCATGTTGATAAATTTGATACTGTTAAAATAGATATGGTTGAAACTGTCTTAGTATCAAATTTTATATTTTTAGAAAACATAACAAGGGACTTAAGATTTCTTGGATTTAAAGGAAATATTATACCGTTTACTGAATTATTATGAAGCGCTGAAAATTGATACTTTCAGGCGAAATAAAAACGCCCATAAGCGGTTGTGTAAAGGTGAACTTAAACCCTTCATAGAAAGGTTTAGCTTTATTTATTTTAAGATTCTGTCTACCGTCACCCTCGCCCGCCTCCCAGTATTCGATAACTTAGGGCGAGTCGAGGCTTGTCAGCCATATCGTATTAATTATATACCATGAAAGAATCTGTACTGTCGCAAGCCATATTTATTAATTCTATGTAAACAAGAGAATAAGCGGAGTAGACACAAAAATTAGGGGGTTGAACGTAAAAAAATGAAATTAGGAATAATGCAGCCATATAGTTTTCCTTATCTGGGTCATTTTGCCTTAATTGGCCTAATTGATGAATGGGTTGTTTTTGATGTAACGCAATACGTTCCAAAGAGCTGGATAAATAGGAATAGGATTTTAGATCCGAAAAAGGAGTGGCAATACATCAGTATTCCTCTCGTTAACTCCTCTCGACACATCAAGATTTCTGATGCTAGGATAGATAATTTAGCCTTAGTTAAGGAGTATGTCCTGGGAAAATTATCTCACTATAGAAAGAAAGCCCCATTCTACAAAGAAGTAGTGTCTATTGTAGAGCGAACATTTGATTGCTGCAAGGATGAGTATTTGGTAAGTTTTAATTTGAGTGGGTTGAAGACTATCTGCGAATATTTAGGTGTAAAGTTTAGATATAATGTTCTGTCAAAAATGGATTTAAATATACCAGCAAACCTAGGGAAGGGTGAATGGGCGCCTTGGGTGGCTAAAGCATTTGGGGCTGAATCGTATTATAACCCAATTGGTGGTATGGCACTTTTTGACATTGCTGACTTTCAAAATGAAGGAATTAAATTATTTTATGTTGCGTTTAAGTCATTTGAATATCGTGTTTATGGTTATAGGTTTCAGCCGGACATGTCTATACTAGACGTTTTAATGTGGAATTCAATAGAATCAGTAAAAAACGCTATTCAGGCAAATACCATGGTGATCGACGCCTCGGAGAAATAGAGGTCGGCTGAAGTATAGATGTCAAAGGCAGGGCGGAATTGGAAAGGCAATTATCGAAGTGTTAGCAAAAAAATGGAGCAGATATGTGGGCATGTGCAAGAAAGAAAGACGATGATTTCGAAGCGTGGTTCTCATTTTTGATTGCTCATGGCTAATATTTTTCAACAGATGCAGTTTATGCAATAAATATCTTTGTTGGTGATGAGGTTACTTCACTTCCATGTCTTAAAAAAACTAAAATTAAGGGTGTTCATTTTATGCATAAGGAAAACAGTAATGTAGATACAGGTCAACCGGTTACAATCAAGCTGGACGAAGAAGTGGATGTAGCAAGAGTTTGTGACTCGGTTAAAGATGAAAATCTAAAAGTTGCCGATATGTTCACGACAACGATTCTATGGCTGGATGATACAGAGCTTATCGCAGGCAGAAACTATCTCGTTAAAGTAGGAATAAAAGTTCTGCCGGGTATGGTGATGTCGATTAAATATAAAATTGATAGTTCGGGTCAAAACCTTCCGGCAGATAGATTATTAAAAAATGAGATGGCAAAGTGCGATATATCATTATCCAAGAATATAATCTTTGATCAATTCGAAAACGGTAAAGGATTGGGTAAAGTAATACTAATCAATAGTATTACCAATATGACCTCTGCTTGCGGGGTTATCGACCATTTGTTAAGGAGATCAACAAATGTTATATGGCAGGCTACAGATATTACCCGGGAAATTCGCGCAAAGCAAAAGGGACAAAAACCAATAACTCTTTGGTTTACAGGTCTTTCAGGCTCAGGTAAGTCAACTCTTGCCAATGAAGTTGAAAAGAGACTGGTGGCTATGGGTAAGCATACCATGTTGCTTGATGGGGATAATATCAGGCACGGCCTCAATAAAAACTTGGGATTTAAAGAAGCAGATCGAGTAGAGAATATTAGAAGAATTGCGGAAGTTGCCAAACTCATGAATGATGCTGGAATTATCACCATTGCTTCCTTTATTTCGCCTTATATAAAGGATAGAGAGAATGCTAAAGAAATTATCGGCAGTGTTTTATTTGAAATCTATGTCAGCACGCCGCTTGAAGAATGTGAAAGAAGAGATGTTAAAGGACTCTATAAAAAAGCAAGAAAAGGTGAAATACCCAATTTTACGGGGATATCAAGTCCATATGAAAAGCCTGTTAATCCAGATATTGAGATTGATACGAGTTTGGTTACCCTCGAAGAAGCTACAGATAATATCATAAAACAAATCATGATATATATAGATTAGCCCTCTAATAATGTGAGAATGTAGAGAGTCTTGGATAACAATAAATTAAAAGAAAGGTGAAATGGATAGGTGAAGAGATAAATAATTATTTGGTTATTAGTTTTGATGTTTTTGATACTTTGCCGATGAGGAAAACTGCGACTGCTTTCATATCTTTGAACTAGTTGGACACGACGTTTAGAAAGGGAAGGGTTGATTAAAGATATTTCTGCAAGAGAATTTAAAGATATAAGAGAAATGGCCCAACAAAGGATTGCCAAGTCTGGCAAAGAATTTTCATTAAGTAAAATTTATGATAATATATCAAAGAGTATATTAAATATTGATGTAGAAGTGATCAGAGAAGACCTCGAATTGAGAAGCATTTACCAATAATTGGATTTGATGATGTTTAATAGTCCTGAAAAATACATAAAATGCTAGATGATTATGGCGTTTTATAATTTATTAAAATGGGAGAAATGATATGAATAACTATTGGCAAGAGCATTTTAATTTGAATTCTGATCGCTTTGAGAATCAGCTATATAAACAAGTCGGTAAAACCGTAGATGGCAAAGAAATTAATGAAGGTCAAATTGATTTAATCATTGCTGCCATAGTTAATAATCTTAAATTAAACCAGTTTGATAAAGTAATAGATTTATGTTGTGGTAATGGTCTTTTAACGAAAAAAATTAGTTTAATAGTAAAAGAAGTTGTTGGTGTAGATTTCTCAAAAAATTTAATTGGGATTGCCAAATTACTGAATAAAGCATACAATATAGGTTATAATTTTGAAGATATTTTAAATTTGGATTCTTCATTTTTTAAAGGACAAGTTAAAATATTTATGTATGAAGGTCTTCAACATCTATCTCCGGATGATATTTATAATGTATTATCAAAATTACAAATTTCGGAGGGGAAACAAATGTTATTTATAGGAGGAATACCCGATAAACAAAAATTGGTGAAATATTACGATACAAATGATAAATTTAACTATTATCTCCAATGCGAAAAAGAAGGGAGACCGCACATGGGAAGATGGTGGAATAAGGATGAGATAACAAGGATTGCTGCCAAAACTGGATTTCGAGCAACTTACTTGAGACAAGATTCATCGCTATATACTTCATACTATCGCTTTGATTGTGTATTGGAAAAGATATAATGTATAAGATCGCAATTTTCGGAGTTCCACGATCTGGCACTTCCTGGTTAAGTCAAATATTTAATAGCCATCCTAACGTTGCAATGCGGTTTCAACCGTTATTTTCATATGGGCATAAGGGAAGACTAACTGAAAGATCTAGTAACAAAGATATTGATTCTTTTTTCCATGAGATTTTAAATTCAGTTGATCCTTTTGTACTAATGAAAACGAAAACGCATCAAAACTATCCAACATTTATTAAAAATGAAATTACACATATAGTGTTTAAAGAAACTAGATATATTAATTTAGTTGAAAACATTTTGAAGAATTCAAATGATTGTCGTATTATTGGTATAGTTCGTAATCCCCTCGCAAACCTTGCGTCGTGGATAAAAGCTCCAAAAGAATTCGATACTACATGGGATATTTTTAATGAATGGCGATACGCCCCCTCAAAAAATCAAGGAAAACCCGAAGAATTTTATGGTTTTGAAAAATGGAAAGAGGTAGTAACTAACTTCATTCAATATGAAAAGAATTTCCCGAAAAATTTCCTCCTTGTTAAGTACTCGGATCTTAACAAAAATGCATTGCAAAGTGTGAGGAGATTATTTGATTTTTCCGAATTAAAATTGGATAAACAAGTGGAGCAATTTATAGTGGAAAGTCAATCTAGACATGACCCTGATCCTTATTCAGTTTATCATGCAAATGCTTCAGATCTAGCGTGGAAAAATGTTTTGCCGTCAATAATATCTGAAAGTATTATAGAAGAACTAACTGGAACTATATTTAAACAGTTTATTATAAATTAAATAAAGAATATTGACTTACCATTAGAGTTGGATTAAAAATTTCGCACTGTAGATGAAGTCGCGGAAAGTTATTATAATGGATAAAGTTTTTGTGGCTTACACAAGATTAATTCTGGTATATAAATTTTTGAAACAACGAATTGGGGGCATGGACCTTAAATGCTTCATGGAAAAAACAGTATTATAACTGGTGCTAGAGGCGGAATTGGCAAGGCAATTATTGAAGTATTTGCAAAAAATGGAGCAAATATTTGGGCATGTGCAAGGAAAAAAGACGATGAATTTGAGGCTTGGATCTCATCTTTGAGTAAAGATAATAGTGTTTGGATAGAACCTGTTTATTTTGATTTCTGTAATGACGAAGAGATTAAGAATGCCGCAAAAAGCATTGTGTTAAGCAAACGAGGAATTGACACTCTTGTAAATAATGCTGGAATGGTTGCGGAGAGTAGTTCTTTTCAAATGACCCCAATTGCAAAGATTAAGAATGTGTTCGAAGTTAATTTTTTTCAACAGATGCAGTTTACACAATACATAACTCGTGTTATGGCAAAACAACAAAGCGGAAGCGTGATAAATATGGCCTCAATCGCCGCTCTGGACGGAAATCCGGCCCAGCTCGAATATGTTGCAAGTAAGGCGGCTCTAATCGGCGCAAGTAAAAAACTTGCCATCGAGTTGGGTTCCTATAATATTCGAGTGAATGCGATTGCACCGGGGGTTATTGATACCGAAATGGGCAATAAAATGGATGATGAGCTTATGCAGAAAACGTTGGAAAAGTCAATCATGAAACGAAAAGGAAGACCTGATGAGGTAGCAAAAACAGTTTTATTTTTAGCTTCTGATTTATCATCGTATATTACTGGGCAGGTGATTCGCGTTGATGGAGGAATGTAGGGTGTTTGAAGAAGACAAATACGATAGCGTTCAGAAAGTTAGAAAATACTCGTTGAATATGCGCAAAAACCTCTTGAAAATGGGCTTAAATGCAGGGGCAAACGGGGCACATATCGGAGGTTCTTTTTCCAGCGTAGAGATTCTGGCAACCTTGTATGGAGTTATTATGAACGTTGACAGTAAAAAACCTTTAGACCAAAATCGTGATAGGCTTATATTAAGCAAGGGGCATTGTGCCATGGCACATTATGCAGCCCTTTGTGAATGCGGATTCCTGACAGAAGATGAGCTTTTTTCCTTTGAACAAAACGAAGGGATATTACCCGTTCATTCAGTCATGAATTTGGAGAAGGGAATTGAACTTTCCAGTGGAAGTTTGGGATTGGGACTATCCTTTGGAATCGGAAATGCTCTTGCCGCAAAGCGCAAAGGTCAAAACCATAGAATTTTTGTCCTTTTGGGCAACGGAGAATGCAATGAAGGTTCTGTATGGGAAGCTATAATGGCTGCAGCTCATTTTAAATTGGGGAACTTGACGGCAATTATTGACTCGAACAACCTGCAATTAGATGGAGATTCCTCCAATGTTATGAACGTACCAAATCTACCTAGAATTTTTGAGGATTTCGGATGGACAGTACATGAAATAGATGGCCATAATGTCGGTCAGCTTTTGGATACATTCACTAATTTAAATCATGACGGAAGACCAAATGTTGTTATCGCGAATACGACGAAGGGAAAAGGCGTATCCTTCATGGAAGATAATCCCATCTGGCATCATGGACGTTTGTCTCAAGAGGACTATGACAAGGCTTTAACAGAATTGGAGGCGGGCATAGATGCGGTATGATGCAAAGAATGCTTTGCTTTGGTCCCGGTTAAGTTCACGAAAAACTTTTGGCCTGGTTATGTCAGAGTTAGTCGAAATCTATCCTAATACTATGGTTATTGCAGCTGATGTTGCAAGCTCAGCGGGTTTAAGTGATTTTGCTAAAAGTTATCCGGATAAATTTTTGAATGTTGGCATAGCAGAGCAGAATATGATTGGGATTGCGGCTGGCCTTGCAAAGGAAGATATGAAGGTTTTTGTAGTATCATTTGCTCCGTTTGCCTCAATGCGTTGCTTCGAAGTGATTCGCACCTATTTAGGTTATATGGATTTAGATGTAGTGGTTGTCGGCATAGCAAGTGGCTTAAGTATGGGCGTAAGTGGAAATACTCACTACGGTTTAGAGGATATAGCACTGCTTAGAACAATACCAAATATGACTGTTATTTCACCAGCCGATTGTACAGAGACGGTAAAGGTATTAGAAACGTTATTTAAGCATAAAGGACCTACGTATCTTCGGCTTTCAGGTGTTGAAGGCAATCCCGTAGTATATAAGGAGGATTATGATTTCTCTATCGGTAAGGCGATCAGACTACGCGAGGGCAGTGATGTGGCCATTATCGCAACGGGAACGTTGGTTAACGAAGCAATGCGTGGAGCAAAAATTTTACAAAAACAAGGCATCTCAGCCTCTGTTGTAGATATGCACACGATTAAACCATTGGATACTTCAATACTAGATGAGCTTTTCGCAACTTGTAAATTGGTTGTTACCGCAGAGGAGCATAGTATTATTGGAGGTTTGGGCGGGGCAGTTGCGGAATATAAGGCAACAAAGGCCAATTCGCCGATGCAGATTACAATAGGAATTCCAGATGCATTTGGCAAGGCTGCAGAATACGGTTTTCTCATGAATAAATACGGCTTAACCGCGCAGGGAATATCAAACCGGATTATTGCAAACATAAGTGTTGAGTAGGTTTATGCTCCAGGTAATGTCCTTGCCAACCGCAGAAAGAAGAGATAGGATTGAGAATATATTAGATAGGTGGGGAGATTAATGAAGGTTATTTGTATTATTCAGGCGAGGATGGGTTCAGAAAGATTGCCAGGTAAGGTTTTAATGGACATAGCAGGAAAACCAATGCTTGAACATGTCATTACACGGTTGCGCCAAGCTCAGCGGATTGATGAAATTATAGTTGCTACGAGTTTAAAGCCAGCGGATGATTCGATCACTCGTTTTTGTGAGGAGAAGGGGGTTGCTGTTTATCGGGGCAGCGAATTGGACGTGTTGGATCGTTATTATCAAGCAGCCTCCCTCTATCAGCCTGACATTGTAATCAGAGTCACTGCAGACTGCCCATTAGTTGACTTCGAAGGCATTGATGTGCTGATAAACGAATTGCAGGAAAACGCACTGGATTATGTTGCCTATGATAGTCTTCGGATACCACGGGGTCTCACGGGAGAAGTCTTTACTTTTGATTTGTTAAAAAGAACCTATCAGAATGCGGACCAACCCTACGAAAGAGAACACGTTACAATCTATATGTATGAACATCCGGAGGATTTTATAATTAGATCTGCTGAACCACCGCACTGGCTAAAAAGACCCGAGTTTCGGCTGACTGTGGACACGCCGGAAGACTTAAAATTGATCAGAAATATTTATGAATCGGAATCACTTAAAAACAATACTATCTTAGATATTAAGGAAGTAATCTGTTTATTGGATCAGAAACCGGAGCTTTCGAGATTAAATAGAAACATATGTCAGAAGGATCCTCGGAAATAACAAATAATATTTAGTGAGGAGATTAGCTAATAACGAATTGAGCGGACCGATTGTCGCAACTAAAGGAAAACCTCTACGGTGGACTAGTTCTTACCTGTTTAGGTGGAAGAAATTCTGACGGAACGCTGCATCATCTTAGCTTAAAAGTCTGACGCCTAAGCTAGTTCGAGTATTCTAGCTTGCCCAATGGACTATAGATTTATTTATATTAGAGTACAGTACTTGTATTGTTCAATAAATCCTGATTAGCCATAACCGCCGGATCATTCGGCTTGTATATTCCCGCCATATCATTATAATTCGCCGCTTCAGCCAGATCACCTAACTTAATGAAACAATTACACAAGCGTAGATTGGGTATAAACTGAACACAGTTTATATCCAAGTCAGCACTGGTACTATTGGCAGCCGTATAGTACCAGTACACCGCCTCGTCGTAATCATTTAGCGTCATGTAATAATCACCTAATTCACAGCAGATTTCAGCACTGGCAACTCCTTGGATATTTTTGGTTGCTATTTTGAACAAATTATAACTATCGGATTTTAGGTTATAGTATCTAGCCAAAACACAGTGTGATAGCCTGTGATCATTGATAGTCATATTAGCATTTGCTAAAGAACTGTTAAAGTAGTCGAAGGCTTTGTAGAAATTGTCATCAGTTCCCGCAATAAATAATTCCTTAGCATACATCATATGTAATCGTGAATTTAAAACTTTATCTTCAGATGTAAGTTTCTCTAATAGGGAGAGGTCTCTCGAGGCATGATTCGTCAGAGGTTTATGGGTTATTTGAATGTCGCTTTTAATGGAATTGAGGCAACAATCGACGATTTCGTGGATTGGGTCAATCCATTTAAAGGATCTAACTCTCTTATATAGCTTGGGTCGGTACTCTACATCGTAATTATAGGTGCTGCCCATTTCTAACTGATTTCCATATTTCATTTCAACAATGTCTATTGTTGGATCAAGCGTATGTTTTAGAGATTTAAACTTTTCTCTGTTTTCTTCATCTAATATTTCATCAGCGTCAGCGGTGTATATGTAATCCATGGTAGCTAAGGAAAAAGAAAAATTCCTTGCAGCCGAAAAATCGTCGATCCACTCAAAATCATATATTTTGGTTGTATAGTTATTAGCTATTTCTTTAGTTCTATCAGTGGATCCCGTATCAACAATAATTATCTCATCGGCTAGATCCGCTAAGCAGCTGAGGCATCTATTTATTATTTGTTCCTCATTTTTAACGATCATGCAAAGTGTGATTGTGACCATTATAAATTATCTCCTCAATCAATTTAGTCAACTGGGTATTTCGCTTGAATGAATAATCCGGAAGAACCTCTCTGAAACCGTAATATTCAGCTTGAATTTATAAAACTATTAATAGTTTAACAATTATAGTGAGAAAAGACAACAAGAGTAATAATGTGGCGAGTATAAACTACCTAAGACTATGCTAGATCACGGCAATTAAGGTCTTAGAATTAAGAATATGAGATTACTGGAATAGACAGGGTGCAAGTACGTCACCCTATTTTTTTGCCCAAAGGTCCCATAAAAATTATCGAAAAAACTGTATACGATTTTACAACTTGATGCTACTATTAGAAATTGAGAGATGATAATTTCTCTGCTTTCTTTGGAGGGATTCTAAAAAAGATGGCGAATTAAATTAAACGGACAATATTGTCTATCTGAATAAGCTACATATTATAACTGGTGCGATTTGCAAGATATGTTTCATTAAGGCGTAAAACACTGAATTATCTCGTATGATGTCATATTAAAAGGATAGGGGTGGCAAAGCATGAGCCAGGATGATGGCAAAAATCAGGGAGTCGATCTGGGGGAGTTTTTAGAGTTCTATCTATTGGATTCCCAGGAACAGATCGAAAGGCTCGGAGCAGGACTGTTGCAACTGGAAAAAGAGGGCGGAAATATCGGACTGATCAACGATCTTTTCCGCTCGGCTCACAGCCTGAAGGGTGCTTCGGGGACAATGGGGTTTACACCGATTGTTGCGATGACCCATGCAGCTGAGGACTTATTAGACCGTTTACGTCAAGGTCAGATAAATGTTTCTCTCGAAATGATTGATATCCTCTTAGCAGTAACCGATCGCGTCAAAGCGATGCTGGCTCAAGTGGAGCAGCGTCAGGAGATTACTTTGGGATACGATGATTTGGTCGTCTCGATGAAGGCGTTAATAAGTGGAGAAAAGCCTGTCGTACAGGAGAATCCGCAGCCTGTCCCGGAGAAAGAAAAAGCATTAGAAGAGGATTTCGTTCCTTTAAATTTTTCTCTGGATCAGCCAGAAAGTGCAAAAATTAACAATGCCCATATTATGGGATATGGCGTTTATCAAGTGGATGTGAAACTTGCGCCGAATACGCTCATGAAAGCAGTTCGGGCGGTCATGGCTACTCAACGGCTGGAGAGAATGGGCACAGTGATCAAGCTGCTTCCAAGTGTCGAAGATTTGGAAGTAGGGAACGCGGATAGCTTTTCTTTGCTCGTGCTTTGTGATGAATCCGTTGAAGAGATGCGGAGGGAGCTATTTGAGATTTCGGAGTTGGTGGAGGTTGTCATTCATCCCTATCCAGACAGAATAGGGGGAGTCGAAGAAACGGCCAAGGGTTCGACTGTGGATACGATCGTGGTGCCCGAAACATCCGTTATGGAACAGGATATAATGCCTAATCTAAACCCTAACAACGTGGCGGAAGAAAAACCTTTAATAACTGCCTCAGAGCCTAAATCCTTGGTTGAACCAAAAGTGACTGCAGCAAAAGCGAGCGGAGCAAATGCGCCGACCCCGGCCGATGGGGCTGCTAATGGGGAAGGAAACACGCAAGTGCATACGATCCGTGTGGATACGGTTCGGATGGATAACCTGATTAATCTCGTCGGGGAAATGGTTATAACCAGGACTCGTCTGGTCCAAATTGGGCTGGATTTGAAGGCTCAGTATCGTATGGACAATATGGTCAATAATTTAAATGAAGCCAATGTCTACTTGGGTCGTTTAATGAATGATCTTCAAGAGAGTGTCATGCGCCTGCGTATGGTGGCTATCGGGACCGTTTTTAGCCGCTTCCCCCGTCTGGTTCGTGATCTCGCTAAGAAAACCGGAAAAGAGATTGAACTTGTCTTAAATGGCGAGGATACAGAACTGGATAAGACCGTGGTGGAGGTAATTGGGGATCCCTTGATGCACCTCATTCGGAATTCGGTAGACCATGGGATCGAATCTCCGGAAGAGCGCCGTTTGGCAGGTAAACCGGAACTTGGCACGGTGACCCTGGATGCCTATCACGAAGGAAATCACATCGCAATCCTGATCTCTGATGACGGGGCCGGCTTACCTCTCGAAAAAATTCGTAATATTGCAGTGACTAAAGGTCTGATCGGTGAAAGAGAGGAATTATCGGAACGCGATATTGCCAACCTAATCTTCTTACCGGGCTTTAGTACGGCAGAAAAAGTGACGGATATTTCCGGTCGGGGTGTCGGAATGGATGTCGTGAAAAAAGCCTTGAATAATCTGGGGGGAATGGTGGATATCACGACCCGCAAAGGGTTGGGAACCACGTTTACGATCCGGCTGCCGTTGACCTTGGCAATTATTCAGGCGCTGCTCGTTGAAGTCGGAGAGGAGATTTATGCCGTTCCTCTCTCGTCTGTTTTAGAAACTTTACTGGTCAATCGAACGGAGATCAAAACCGTGGGTGGGTTGCCGATGGTTCAATTGCGTGGGAACACCTTGCCCCTGATTTCTCTACAAGAAAAATTTGGTCTGCCAACTTTGGAAACCGACAGCGGTGAGGTCTGTGTAGTCGTTGTCGGTTTTGGGGATAAAGCGCTGGGCCTCATTGTCGATGAACTGCGCGGTCAACAGGAAGTTGTAATTAAGTCGTTAGGTGATTTCCTGAATAATCTGCCCGGAATTGCCGGCGCAACGATTCTTGGAGATGGCAAAGTTACGTTGATTCTGGATATCGGATCACTAATCCAAGACGTCTTAGTCACGCGTAAAAACTAATTAAAAGGAGGGCATAAAACAATGGCGGAAGAACAATTAGTTACCTTTAGCTTAGGGTCTGAAGAATTCGGTGTCGATATCATGCTTGTCCAAGAAATTATCCGTATTCCACCCATAACTCGGGTGCCTAAAGCTCCGGGTTATGTAGAGGGAGTCATTAATTTGCGGGGAAATGTAATTCCGGTGGTCAGTTTGCGTAATCGTTTTGGAATGCCTCGTGTCGAAGACACTGACCTGAGCAGGATTGTCGTCTTGCAAGTTCAAAGTAAAGTCTTTGGCATTCGAGTGGACGCGGTTACTGAGGTCTTGCGGATCGACAGTGTGGCCATTGAACCGCCGCCGCAGGTTGCTTTAGGAATGGACTCTCAGTTTATTCGTGGAGTTGGGAAAATTGGTGAGCGTCTACTCATTCTTTTGGATTTGAGTCACATAATGGGTGGAGAGATAAGCCATGAGTTCAGCGCCTAAAACGCCGATCGGTGTTCTGATTGTTGATGATTCTCCCTTCATGCGCTTAACACTTCAAAAAATCCTCAGTCAGGACCCAGGCATCAAGGTTTTAGATGTGGCCCGGGATGGGCGGGAAGGGATTCTTAAACTCCAATCCCTCCGCCCCCAAGTCGTGACGATGGATGTTGAAATGCCGGTCATGGATGGGTTACAGGCCTTGGAGGAGATTATGCGCTGGCAGCCAACGCCGATCATCATCTTGAGCGCGGTGACGACAGAAGGGGCGCAAGCTACGTTAAAAGCCCTTGATTTAGGGGCTTTTGATGTTGTGGCTAAACCATCAGGCAGTCCGGGAGCTGATTTGATGGCGCTTTCCCGTGATTTAGTGGAAAAGGTAAAAGCTGCAGCCTGTGTCAATCCTGCACGTCTTGGGCGCAAGGGCTTAAACCAATTTTCAGCAGGTGCCTCGGGAACCGCGGGGACTACCGTCGCTCAAACAGTGGTGACGAAAGCAGTGACCCAGATTTCAGTGGTCGGGACGTCTTTAGGACCAAGTCCGCGGTTATCGAGCCCGGGAAAGATGGGCTTGTTACCCAAACATGCGGTTGAAATTGTGGCCATCGGGACGTCTACGGGAGGGCCTTCTGCTTTACAAGCTGTCCTGCCAACCCTGCCCGCTAATTTTCCGGTTCCGGTGCTTGTCGCTCAACATATGCCTCCAGGTTTTACCGGACCACTTGCCCAGCGTTTAAATGGGCTTTGTCCGTTAAATGTCAAGGAAGGGATACATGGTGAAGGTCTGAGGGCCGGGACAGTGTATGTGGCTCCTGCCGGTAAACAGCTGCAGGTTCAGCGTAAGTCCGGGCAATTAACCCTCCATATTGGAGACGAGGCCCCCATACCTACGCTTTATCATCCTTCAGTCGATGTCATGTTTCTTTCTTTAGCGAAGGAAGTTGGCAAAGGAACCCTTGGGGTGGTCATGACCGGAATGGGAAATGACGGTACAAAGGGTATGAAGGAGCTTAAGGCGCTGGAGGGGTTTGCGATTGCCGAGGCGGAGGAGACTTGCGTGGTTTATGGAATGCCCAGGTCCTTAGTGGATGCCGGTCTAGCTGACCGAATTGTACCGCTTGGGGATATTGGTCGTGCAATCGTGGAGTGCGTGATGAGGAGGGGATAAACTATGAGTCTTTTTGGCGCGATTGATATCAGTACTTCCGGTTTAACAGCCCAGCGTTTAAGAATGGATCTCGTTGCGAACAACATTGCTAATATAAACACTACCCACACCGGACAATTAACCCCGGCGGGGAACCCCATACCCTATAGTCGACAAGTTGCCACCTTTATTACCCGTCCTCCGGAAACCCCGTTTGACACCGTCTTTGGGGAAACATTAGCGGGGCAAAACGTTGGGAATGGGGTGGAAGTGTCAAGAGTTGACAACGATGTTCAAACACCGTTTGTTTTGGAGTATAATCCCGATTCTCCGGACGCGGCTAAAGTGGCTGAGCCGGGACTGCCCGTGGGGTATGTGCGGCAACCAAATGTAAATATTACGACAGAAATGGTGGATATGATTTCCGCTTCTCGGGCGTATGAGGCGAATGTGACCGCTCTTAATGCCAGTAAGTCGATGGCTGCTAAAGCCTTAGAGATCGGAAAGGGGTAAGAGTTAAGTGAGCATTCAGCCAATCCTTCCAATTATGCCTCTGGGGGCAATAAATTCGATCGCCCCAACAAGCTTGACCAATACGCCAAACATCAGTTCCGGCGAGGGAACCCCTAAAGCGGGGACGGATTTTTCCAAGTTTTTAAGCGATGCTTTAAGTCAAGTTAACGCTTTACAAACGAATGCCGATGTTGCAAGTCAGCAATTGGCAACAGGACAGGTGCAGGACCTGTCGACGGTGATGGTAGCGTTAGAAAAGGCCAGCCTGTCTTTGTCTTTGACCGTTTCAGTGCGCGACAAAGTGTTAGATGCCTACAATCAAGTAATGCGAATGCAAATGTAAGGGGTTAATAATAAAAAAATCCAAGTTTTAAAGAAAGGAGGAGCGAGGAATGGATTTTTCTTGGGCCGGAATTCAGCAATCGTTTAAAACATTCTGGAACAAGCTTTCTCGCCCACAGAAAATAATTACGATAATTGCTCCTCTTTTGGTGGCTGCTGCGTTAGTTTCTTTGATCACTTGGGCTAGCACCCCGCAATATGTAGCGATTTTCACGAAACTCAATGACACAGATGCGGCTGCTATATTGACTAAACTGAAAGACTTAAAAGCAGATTATAAGTTAGCTGATAATGGATCAACTATAATGGTAACTCAACAGTCATCTGCGGATATTCGGTTACAGCTGGCTAGCGCCGGGCTTCCGGCCCAAAGTAAATTTAGTTTTGACAGCCTGAATACCATGCATCTGGGGGAGACGGATTCTGATCGGAAGCTGCGTTATGTTCTCGGACTGCAGAACGAACTAGAGGATACGTTAAAGACATTGAATGGTGTGCAAGATGCACGCGTACATATCGTGATGCCTGACCCATCACTATTCGTCGATAGTCAGGAAGCGGCAACTGCGGCGGTGACCGTGAAACTCGTTCCGGGAACAAAGCTCGGGGACGACCAGGTGCGTGCCATTGCTAATCTTATGGCAGGATCTGTAGAGGGCCTGAAACCTGAGAATGTGACGATTGTGGACACGAACGGGAATGTCTTATCGGATGTTTTAGGGAAAAGCGGTGATCCTCAGCGTCTTACGGGTACCCAATATCAGCTTCAACAAATGGTCGAGGATAACATTCAAAAATCGATTCAGTCTATGTTGGATCGGGTGCTGGGCTCGGGAAAAGCTGTCGTTCGAATCAATGCGGCCTTGGACTTCGATCAAATAAAACGGACAATACAGACCAATGGACCCGGTGCTGTGGTGAGTGAGCAGAGTTCCACGGAAAACAGCACGAATGGTGGTGCGGGGGCTGCTGCCGGAGGGACACCCGGTGTGACGGCCAATGCGGCCCCGACGTACTCAACCGGAACCACAGGGGGAAATTCAACCTCTACAAAAGCGAATGCCACTAAGAACTATCAGGTAGACACCACGCAAGAGGAACAAGTGGTAAGCCCCGGCGCGGTAAAACATCTTTCCGTATCGGTGATGGCGGATTCGGATACAGTAACCCCGGCCCAGCTTGCTCAAATTCAAACGATCGTGGCTTCCGCGGCGGGAGTTGATCAAACCCGGGGGGATCAGATTCAAGTTGCTGCGATTCCGTTTAATAAAACAGATTTACAGCAAGAAAAACTGGCGATGGATAATGCCCAGCAACGGCAACAGCTTGTCAACTACATTGAGATTGGGCTGGCAGCTTTATTAGGTCTTGTATTTTTCCTCGTGCATCTTCGCAGTCGTTCGAAGAAAGCCCGCGCTGAAAAAATGCTGGGCTTGGACAGTTCCGAGCCTGTAACACTCGCTGATGCTGAACTGCTCATGGCCGAGAAAGCGGCTGAACAAGAGGCTGAGTTACTGCTTGCTCAGAAGGGTTCGAAGTCGGTCGATGAATTACAGAAACAGAAGACTAGAGAGGCTGTCGAACTATATTCACGCAATAACCCGGATGAAGTTGCTCGTCTTATGAAAACCTGGTTGACGGAGGAGAGTTAGATGGCGCAAGCTTTAACGGGAATCCAAAAAGCAGCGATTTTGATGATCGCGTTGGGTCCGGAGAGTTCCGCTGAGGTGGTCAAGCACCTTAATGATGCAGAAATTGAACAGTTGACCTTAGAGATGGCCAATGCCCGTAAAATATCCCAAGAACATAGGGATCTTGTCTTAGAAGAATTCCATCAGATGTGCCTTGCTAATGACTATATCGCTCAAGGGGGCATCGAATACGCGCGGGAAGTCTTGGAACGGGCTCTCGGAGAAACGCGGGCCTTTGAGATCATCGGTCGTCTATCCTCTTCTTTGAAAATGCGACCGTTCGACCTTGTACGTCGGACCGACCCCAAACAGCTTTTTTCTTTCATTCAAGGGGAACACCCTCAGACGATTGCTCTCATTATGACTCACCTTCCGGCGGATAAAGCGGCGACTTTACTTGCCAGCATCTCGCCGGAACGCCAGGCTGATGTGGCGAAGCGCATTGCGACGATGGGGCGGACGAGTCCTGATGTGCTGAAAGAAATTGAAAAAGTCCTGGAACGCAAGATATCCAGCTTGGCGCCTACGGATTATACGACCTCGGGTGGGATCCAAAGTATCGTGGATGTTCTCAACCGAACAGATCCCGGAACGGTTAAAGTGGTCATGGATTCCTTAGAGATGGATGATCCGGAGTTGGCGGAACAGATCAAGCGGCAGATGTTTGTCTTCTCAGACATCGTCATGCTGGACGACCGCGGCATCCAGCTGGTTTTGCGCGAAGTGGAGACCAAGGATTTGGGATTGGCCTTGAAGGGATCAAACCCCGAGGTTGCGCTAAAGATTACGGCCAATATGTCCTCACGGGCCGGTCAGATGCTCAAAGACGATATGGAATTTATGGGACCGGTGCGGTTGCGTGATGTCGAAGAAGCTCAGCAGCGCATTGTGAAGGTGATTCGTAAGCTCGAAGAAAGTGGCGCGATCGTCATTTCCAGAGGGGGTAGCGACGAGATTGTTTATTAAAGGACGAGTTGTCAAAAGTTACGATGTGGAGGTATCCGCACCTCGGATGGTGGAAAGGAATGAAGAAGGGTTTCAACAGTTGGGGGCCTGCTTGCCGGTGCTTACTGAGGGTAACGAAGTGTCAAGTTCGGCACATCCGGAATGGCTGAATCCCTCCTTGAGTGAGCTGGAGGCTCAAGAGAAGGCTGCTCAAGAAAAGGCTGCGCTGATCCTAGCCGAGGCTGAAGCGAGTGCGCAGACAGTCTTGGCTAAAGCCGAAGCCCGTGCTCAGAAAATATTGGCTCAGGCGCAAGCTGACCGAGAGAGTTTGCGTCAGGAAGTTGTAGCGACGGCCCAGGCCGAGATTTATCCTGTGGCGCGGGAGGATGGATATAAAGCAGGTTTTGAGGCGGGAGAGACCGAGGGAAAACATTTGTCCGAAAATGCCAACAAACTCTTCCAGTTGGCTCAGAGAGCAGTTCAAGAGGAATTTGCCAAAGTCGACGAGGATATACTCCGACTGGCGTTTAAAATCTCTGAACGCTTAGTGCGTGCAAGTTTAGCCGTTGAACCTCAGAAATTGGTGGGAATCATTCGGGCCCTCACGCTGCTGCCCCAAGAACGCTCGGGTTGGAGCCTTCATGTTGCTTCGGATGATGCCACTTGGTTGGAAAAGTTACCCGAGGGGAGTCTGCCTCCCTGCCCATGGGTTAGCGACGAATCACTTAGTCAGGGAGACTGTTTCTTGGAGTGTCAGGAAGGAATTTTCGACGCCCGGCTCGAAGCACAATTAGATAAGCTGGAACACACCTTGCGAGAGGAGATCGGAAATGGCGGTTTGGAATCGATTAATTCCTCTAGTGGAGCAGACTGAACCGATCTCGGCCCAGGGGAGGGTCTCCAAAATCGTCGGCTTGATGGTTGAAGCGGTCGGTCCGCGGGCCAGTGTTGGCGAATATTGCCATATTATTACCCGCGGCAGAAATGAGCTTCCTGCTGAAGTCGTCGGCTTTCGAGATTATACTACCCTGCTCATGCCGTTGGGAGAACTCGAAGGAATTGCTCCGGGAGACCGTGTAGTTCCTCAGCGCCAAAAGCTTACCGTATCTGTGGGACCGGGATTACTCGGGCGGATTCTCGATGGACTGGGGTCTCCTATGGATGAGCGCCCTCTTCAGACAGAAACCGTTTACCCTCTGCAAAATAAACCGCCCAATGCTTTATCGCGCCCTCGAATTCAGAACGTGCTCAGTGTTGGCGTCAGAACGATTGATGGGATTCTCACGATTGGCCGAGGGCAACGGATGGGGATCTTCGCGGGGTCCGGCGTAGGAAAGAGTACCTTACTGGGGATGATGGCCAGAAACACGGTGGCGGAGGTTAACGTCATCGCCTTGGTTGGAGAACGGGGGCGAGAACTGCGCGACTTTATCGAGAAGGATTTAGGACCTGAGGGGTTAGCCCGTTCGGTTATCGTCGTGGCCACTTCAGATCAGCCTGCCTTGGTTCGTTTAAAGGCGGCCTTCACGGCGACTGCCATTGCCGAGTATTTTCGGGATCAAGGCAAAGATGTGCTCCTGATGATGGACTCGGTGACTCGCTTTGCCATGGCTCAGCGGGAAGTGGGGTTAACGGTTGGTGAACCGCCGGCAACCAGGGGATATCCCCCTTCCGTCTTTGCTCTTTTGCCCAAGCTTTTAGAACGCTCGGGCATGGCAGAGACCGGAAGTATTACGGGGATCTACACGGTGTTAGTGGACGGGGACGACCACAATGAGCCAATAGCAGATTCGGTTCGCGGGATTCTGGATGGGCATATTGTCTTAACTCGGGAGTTGGCTATGCAGAATGCTTTTCCGGCTATCGATATATTACAATCGGTTAGTCGGGTCATGAACGATGTTATTAGCCCGGAACATCAGGAATTGGCCAGTCAAGTGCGAGGTTATCTGGCAATTTACCGTGATGCCAAGGATTTGATTGACATCGGGGCGTATACTCCGGGAAGTAACCCGAAAATTGATGCTGCCATTGCGCATATGGATCGTATTCAAATGTTCACACGACAAGGGGTGGACGAACACGTCGGATTTGAAGAGATGTTGAATCGGTTGCAGGAGATCATGAGGACGTAATTGGGAGTGGAAACGATGGCACGATTTCGGTTTCGCTTGGAAGCAAGCCTTCAGCTTTCTGTACAGGCTTTAGAAGCAGCCCAGAGGGAGTTTGCCCAAAAGGTACAGTATTTGGAAAAATGTGTAAGGGCTTGTGCTGTTCAACAAGAGCGTTTGGGTGAAGCTCAGGATGGACATAGGGACGCAGGACGACACCGACCGGAAGAATTAGGGATGTGGCAAATCTATGCTAGGGAGCAAAAGCGGCGCTTGTGCCAATGCGAACTGGAACAGATGGAGCAAGAAGCGGTCATGGAGAACGCGCGTCTCGTGTTGTTGGAAGCGCACCGAGAGGTGGAAAAATTCCAACGTCTTAAAGATAAACAAGCGAAGGCTTTCTTGGTAGCTGAGCTGCAGAAGGAACAGAAGATCTTGGATGAAACCGGCCAAGTTGTTCATTGGCATCAGCAAAATATGTGAACTACTTCAGAATTAGAGGAAGGGCGAATTTATGATCTACGTCACTCGTTTAAATGGTAAAACCTTTGCCTTAAATCCTGACCTAATTGAAATGATGGAAGAGACTCCGGATACGGTCGTAACTTTAACGGGAGGAAATAAATTCGTGGTGTTAGAGCCTGTCGAGGTTCTTATTGAGCGGGTCGCTGAATTTCATCGGCGCTGTCATCAGATTCAGAAAGTAGAGGAGTGACAAATTTATGGATCGAAAGGCTCTCATCTTTATGATCGTTGCCCTACTCTTGGGTTCGATTATTGGCGTAGGGGGGACAGTTGGTGCTCAAAAGTTTATCTTTAAAACCTCGGATCAAACTACAGCGAGTGCGAATGCAAGCCAACCGAAAAAAACAGGAGTGCTTTTGCCCATCGGTGACTTCACCGTGAATTTGCAGGGGGGGGCTTTTCTAAAGACGACTATTACAGTTGAAGTGACCGATGCGAAATCACAAGCTCTGTTAAAGGAAGAAGATGCGTTCTTAAAAGATCGGGTCAACACCGTCTTATCGAACAAATCTCTCGCCGATGTGCAAACTCCGGCGGCGCGGGAAAAATTGAGAGAGGTGCTCATTAAATCACTCAATGAAGTCGCCGATAACAAAATTACGGATGTCTTATTTGTGGCGCTAGTTTATCAATAATCGTGGTATAATCGTGGTAGCTCGTAGTTGTGGTTTTCAGTCGAAGATTATCAAACCACGAACATCGAACGTCGATATGAGAGGGGGGATTCTATGGGAGACGTCTTGTCCCAAGCCGAAATTGATGCTCTGCTGAGTGCACTGTCCGACGGTCAAGTCGATGCGGAGGAAATGAAGACAACCAAGACTCAAAAGCGGATTCGAGTGTACGATTTTAAACGGCCAAATAAGTTTTCCAAGGATCAGATTCACTCCCTCCAAAACATTTACGACAATTTTTGTCGCGGACTGACTACGTATTTTTCTGGAAATTTACACTCAATCATCGAGAGCAAGGTCCTTTCAATTGAGCAAATTACGTATGATGAATTTATCCGGTCTTTACCGAATCCGACAATCTTAGGACTCTTTTCTTTAAATCCGTTGGAGGGGACAGTCTTAATGGAGATGAGTCCCACGCTCGCTTTTACTGTTGTGGATCGTCTTTTGGGAGGGCAAGGGCAAGCCGGGGAAAAGAATCGAGATTTAACGGAAATTGAAAGAACCATCGTCGAACATCGTCTGACCCAAATCATTGACCTAACCAAAGAAGCGTGGTCAGAGATTTTCGAGCTTGTTCCGCAGTTTATAACGATGGAAACAAATCCTCAGTTCACGCAAATTGTGGCTCCCAACGAAATGATCGTGCTCGTTACTCTCGAAGTTAGGGTTGGCGAGGCGGTGGGGATGATAAACCTTTGTATGCCTTATCTCGTGCTCGAACCCATCTTAGGTAAGTTAAGCACGTTCTTTCTCTTTTCCACACAGGCAAAGGTCACCTCTCCGGAGCAAGTACAAGCGATACGTCGAAAAATCGAATGGGCGAAGGTGGATATGGTGGCATTTTTGGGGCACTCGGAAATACTGGTTCGGGACCTCCTTGATCTTGCTAAGGGAGATGTGATCCCGCTCAATCAATCCGTTAAGGATCCGCTCCCGATTTTTGTGGGAGAATTCATGAAATTCAAGTCCGTCCCGGGACTGCATGGGGAGCATCTCGCTGTTCAGCTTACGGAAATCGTCAAAGAAGGAGGGGAACAAGATGGGTAACGGCATGCTCTCTCAGGAAGAAATTGATGCGTTGCTCCGGGGGACGATAGAAGCTGATTCAGATCAGGAACCGGATCAGGCGGTGCCTCCGGAATCAGTGCAGGAGACACCGGCACCAGTGACCGAGGGCCTAGATGCGATGGAAGCAGACGCTCTTGGAGAAATCGCCAATATTTCTATGGGCACCGCTGCAACAACCTTATCTCAACTCTTAGGCAAGAAAGTGGACATTACTACGCCAAAAGTCGATATGACGACAACGGAACAGCTTCGTAAAGATTATCCGATCCCGTCAGTGATTTGTGATGTCAAATACAAGGCCGGGATTGAGGGTTCAAATCTCTTGATTCTTTCTCAACGGGACGGCTCGGTAATTGTCGATTTGATGATGGGGGGAGATGGCAAAAATCCAACCCCAGAGCTCTCTGAACTTCAAATTAGTGGAATTTCCGAGGCCATGAATCAAATGATGGGCTCAGCGGCCACCTCAATGTCGACCATGTTTAATGCCATGGTGGATATTACTCCTCCGACTTTAGTACTTAATGATTTGTCAATGGAAGATGATGTCATTCGTGGCTTCTTGGATTCCAATGAGCCGCTCGTGCGGATCTCCTTCCGGATGGTTGTGGAAGATGTCATTGACAGCATTCTGATCCAAGTGCTTCCGCTCAGTGTGGCTAAAGGAATGGTCAACAAGTTGATGGGCGGGATGTCGAGCGGCTCGTCGGCGGCTCCGGCTGCGCAGCCCGCTGCTCCGGTTCAACCTGCGCCTGCAGCTCACCAAACTCCGCCCCAATCGACACCACCGCTTTATGGGGCACCGCCCTATCCGATGGCATCGGAAGGTTACCCGCCCTATGGGGCACCGCCTTATCCGATGGCATCGGAAGGTTACCCGCCCTATGGGGCACCGCCTTATCCGACGGCACCGGAAGGTTACCCCTCTTATGGGGCACCGCAGGTCAATCCTCAAGGTGGTTACTACCCGCCTCCCTCAAATTATTCTCATGCACCCACGACGCCTGTTCAACCGGCCCAGTTCGCACCGCTTCAACCGGGACATCCGATGGTACAGCCGGATAATTTGAGTTTGATTTTAGATGTTCCGTTACAAATCAGCGTTGAGTTGGGACGAGCGAAAAAAACAATTAAAGAAATCCTAGAAATGGGCCCGGGTTCCGTCATTGAATTGGATCGTTTAGCCGGGGAATCAGTGGATATGATTGTCAATGGTAAGTTGATCGCTAAATGTGAAGTTGTTGTCATTAATGAGACATTTGGGATTCGCATTACCGATATCGTGCATCCCATGGAACGGATGAATTCGCTTAAATAAAGGAGGCAAACTAAGTTGAGTGCTACAGTGATGATTGTCGATGATGCCGCGTTTATGCGGATGATGCTGAAGGATATTTTGTCTAAGAATGGTTTTACCGTAGTTGGAGAAGCAGAAAATGGGGCTGTTGCCGTGGAAAAATTTGTAGAATTGCAACCGAACTTAACGACTATGGATATCACTATGCCGGAAATGGATGGTCTCCAAGCGTTGAAAGAAATTCGCAAACGGGATGCTAAAGCCAGAGTCATCATGTGCAGTGCTATGGGCCAGCAATCCATGGTTATTGAAGCGATTCAGGCCGGAGCCAAAGATTTCATTGTTAAACCTTTCCAAGCGGATCGTGTGGTTGAGGCTGTTACGAAGGCGTTGAAATAATATGCCCTTTGTTGACGAAAGCCAACCGCTTCCGCCCAGCGGTGCTGCTCCAGCTGTTACACAGACTGGTTTTCCTTGGTTGGGGCTTCTGGGGACGTTTATGGTTTTCATCCTTATTTTACTCGTGTCCCTTTGGGTAATTCGACGCCTCAATCGGACTAACGTTCGGAATATGAGTGTGCCGTGGGCCAGGGTTCTTGATCGGCAGGTGTTAGGCGGTCAACAGAGCCTCTACCTTGTAGAGATTGCCGGTCAGTTACAAGTCCTTGGAGGATCGGATCATAACTTGTTGAAAATCAGTGAAATCAATGATCCGATTATTGCCGCAGAAATTCTGCAGGAAATCGCGACGCGACCAACAGAAAGAGTGGACGGGTGGGCGCAAAGCCTACAAAAATTCAGGGTTCGATCATCTCGGAAAAATGAGTCTTTTTCTGCAGAATTGGAACGTTTGCTTGATGAGGTGGAAAAATGATGTCTTCTTCAAGCCATTGGAAACTCTTCACCCTAGGAATGTCTTTTGCTCTGGCTCTTGGGTTGGGGTTGATTGCCAATCCCCAAGCGGTATGGGCGGCAGGTCTGAATTTGGACTTGGGAAACTCAACGTCGCAACAAATGGGTACCTCTTTGCAGCTGCTGCTGCTGATGACGGTGTTGTCCCTGGCTCCGGCGATTCTTATGCTGATGACCTCGTTTACCCGTATTATTATTGTCTTGTCCTTTGTGCGTAATGCTCTGGGAACGCAGCAACTTCCCCCCAATCAAGTGATGGTGGGATTAGCCCTTTTTCTTACTCTTTTTGTCATGGAACCAACGTGGAACCAGATTAATACGGAGGCACTTCAGCCCTATTTAAATAATCAAATCACCCAGACTGAGGCCTTGACCAAAGCAGAAGAGCCATTAAGAATTTTTATGTTTAAACAGACTCGGGAAAAAGATCTGGAGCTTTTTGTGGGGTTATCCAAGCTGGCACAACCTAAAACCTATCGAGACATACCGACGTATGTACTTATTCCTGCCTTTATCATCAGTGAATTAAAAACTGCCTTTCAAATGGGATTTGCCATATTTATTCCATTTATAGTCATTGACATGATTGTCTCCAGTACGCTTATGTCGGTCGGGATGATGATGCTCCCTCCCATGATGATTTCGTTACCCTTTAAATTGCTCTTGTTTGTGTTGGTCGATGGTTGGCATCTGGTAATTCAGTCTTTGGTGACGAGTTTTCATTAGAAAGGTGTGTGGATAACCTTGTTGTCACACAGCACTGTGAATCACACCGACGTAATTGTTCGCCTTCGGTCAGACATACAACTGCCGGGTTAGGATTAGGAGTGGAAAGGGGCAGGTGACGGTGTCTCAAAATCAAGTGTTATACATGGCTAAAGAAGCAATAGGTACAGTGTTTATTGTGGGAGGGCCTATCTTGGCAGCGAGTTTGCTGGTCGGTCTTCTGGTAAGTATCTTTCAGGCTATGACTCAAATCCAAGAGCAGACGCTTTCTTTTATACCAAAAGTTGTCGCAGTGGTTGCCATCCTTCTTATACTGGGTCCTTGGATGTTATCAGTTCTGACGGCCTATACTACGAATTTATTGACACAATTAGCGACGTTTGGAGGACTGTAAAGGAGGTTTAGAGATGTGAGTCTGGCTGAACTGCTCCAATGGAACGTCTCATTATTTCTGTTGATCTTATCCCGTTGGTCGGGCATGATCATCTTAGCTCCGGTATTTGGCGCCAGGGGGGTTCCGGGAGTCATCAAGCTGTGTCTGGCTGCGAGCTTATCGGTAATTGTCTATCCCTTGATTTCTGCAGCTAAGCCGTCAATTCCGACCGAACTGTTGCCCTATGTTGCGGTGGTGATTAAGGAGATCTTAGTGGGTCTGGTTATTGGATTTGTGATCTATACGCTAACTGCTGTCTTAACGGGAGCAGGACAACTGATCGATTTTCAAATGGGCTTTACTATGGGGGCCGCGATTGATCCGGTTTATGGCGTTCAAACTCCTCTGATGGGCAACTTCCAGATGATTTTGGTCACGATGTTGTTATTGGCTACCAATTCTCATCACTATCTAATTGCGGCCATGGTTAAGAGCTATGCCTATATTCCGATTACCCCATCTACCCTGCCCAGTCAGCTTACCTTTTACGTTCAGTTGATTGCCAATGTCTTCTCATTAGCAATTCAAATGGCTCTACCCATTTTCGGAGCGCTTTTGGTTTCAGATGTCGGTGTCGGGCTTTTGTCTAGGACAGTACCTCAACTCAATATTTTTTCGGTTGTTTTCCCGGTCAAAATCCTTTTCGGATTTATCGTTCTGTTTCTTTCCCTGCCCTTTTTGGGGGAAGCTATTACGCATCTCTTTAATTTGAATATGTCTTGGGTCTTACAACTTTATCAGGGGTGGAAGCAGTGAGCGAAAAAAAACATGCAGCCACGCCCAAGCGCAGAGCGGACGCGCGTAAAAAAGGTCAGGTTTTCAAAAGCCAGGAAGCAATCTCCGCGTTTATGCTCTTAGGCCTTGTGGCCGTTCTCAAATACTGGATACCGACCATGTTACAGCACATAGAGCAGCTTTTCCCTTACGTCTTAGGCCTTTCCTCAGAGTGGACCGAACGTTCGGTGTCAAGTCTGATGATGAACGTTCTTTGGCTGGGGATCCAAATCATGTGGCCTATCTTTGGCACAGGAGTATTAATTGCCTTAACTGCAAATTATATCCAAGTGGGAATTCTCTTCACCGGAGAGTCCATGAAACCCCAACTTTCCCGCATAAGTCTGATTAGCGGCGCGAAACGGATGTTTGGTGCTAAAGCCTGGGTCGAATTGTCGAAGTCCTTAACCAAAGTGATCCTTATTGGCTATTACCTTTATGCAAGTGTCCGAGATCGACTTGAAATCTATCCTGCTTTGCAGCAACTGGATGTTGGGCAAGGTGCCGTCTTTCTTGGTCAAGCCTTGGCGGAACTCGCCTGGAAAATTTCAATTTCTTTTTTAGGTATAGCTATGTTGGATTACCTCTATCAGAGGTGGGAGTACGAAAAGAACTTGCGCATGTCTCACGAAGAATTGAAACAGGAATTTAGGCAAACTGAAGGAAATCCGGAACTTAAAAGTGAGCTCAAGAAAAGACAGCGAGCTATGTCCATGAGTCGGATGATGCAGGACCTGAAAAAGGCGGACGTTGTCATTACTAACCCTACCCATTACGCGGTTGCCCTTCGTTATGATTTGAAAGAAAACAAAGCACCTTACGTTGTCGCCAAAGGCCAAGATCAAGTCGCCCTGCGCATGCGGGAATTGGCCAAAGAATATGATTTAGTGATCATGGAAAATAAGCCACTGGCACGTGCCCTCTATACTCAGGTAGAAATCGGACAGGGCATTCCAGAGGATCTTTATAAAGCAGTCGCCGAGGTTTTGGCGTTTGTGTATCGTTTGAGAAAAAAGAAAAGAGCATAGAGTTAGCAAAGAAAGGAGGACCCTCATGGCCATATCGATGAAACGTAGAATCCTGGATAATACTGACATCCTAGCAGCAATGGGAATTGTGGGCGTTGTGGTCATGATGGTTGTTCCCTTGCCGGCGGGGTTGTTGGATATCTTAATCACCTTGAACATTTCGGGTTCGGTGCTCACCCTGATGCTTGCGGTCTTTGCCGAAGATCCTTTGGAATTTTCTGCACTGCCTTCTCTTTTGCTGATCATGACCTTATTCCGCTTGTCATTGAACATCTCGACAACCCGTCTTGTTCTCCTCGACGGTTATGCGGGACAGGTCATTCAACAGTTTGCCCAGTTCGTTATTCGGGGCAACATGGTCGTTGGTTTTATCGTCTTTGCCATTTTGGTCATCGTCCAATTTATTGTAATCACTAAAGGCGCAGAGCGTGTCTCCGAAGTGGCCGCGCGTTTTACCTTGGATGCTATGCCGGGAAAGCAGATGTCAATTGATGCAGACCTGAATGCTGGGATGATTAACGAACAACAGGCTCGCGATCGCCGTAAATCAATTCAACAGGAAGCGGATTTTTATGGCGCGATGGATGGTTCTACTAAGTTTATCAAAGGGGACGCCATTGCCGCCATTATTATTTTGTTTGTCAATATTATTGGCGGTTTTATTTCCGGGGTCGTGATGCAGGGGCTGCCTTTGCTTGATGCTATACAAAAGTATACAATGCTGACCATCGGTGACGGACTTGTTTCTCAGATCCCTGCGCTGTTGATCTCTACTGCAACAGGGCTGGTGGTTACCAGGGCGGCTTCAGATAAAAATCTTGGTGAGGATTTAAGTAAACAGTTGTTTCGAAATTCTAAGGCTTTGTTTATTACGGCCGGAGTGTTGACCGTATTAGCCTTTCTCGGTTTGCCGCCTTTTCCGATGTTGACCGTAGCTGTCGTTTTACTCGGCGTGGGAATTATACTGCAACGAAGTTCTAAAGTGTCGGTCATCGATGAAACGGCAGCGGCGCGGGAGTCGGAGATTGAAGAAAGCAAGAAGCCTGAAAACGTCCTTAGCCTTTTAAATATTGACCATATGGAGCTGGAGCTGGGTTACGCGCTGATCGCTTTAGTCGATGTCCAGCAAGGCGGGGATTTACTCGATCGGATTGTTCTTATCCGTCGTCAAATTGCCAGCGAGCTTGGATTCATCGTCCCGATTATTCGGGTTCGTGACAATATGAACTTACAGCCCAATCAATATGTCATCAAAATACGAGGATCAGAAATTGCCACCGGCGAAATTCTGGCGGATCATTACATGGCCATGAGCAGCGGCTTTGACGATGATGCCATTCCCGGTACTCCAACGAAAGAACCCGCCTTCGGACTTGATGCCAAGTGGATTAATGCGATACATCGAGAACAAGCGGAGTTGAACGGGTGGATGGTAGTAGATGCTCCGACCGTTCTGGCTACTCACATTACGGAAGTGATTAAGACTCAGGCTTGGGAAATCCTTAACCGTCAAGATGTCAAAACTCTCATAGATCATGCTAAGGAACAAGCACCTGCTGTAGTGGATGAGTTAATTCCGGATGTACTGAGTCTTGGTCAAGTGCAGAAGGTCTTAGCGAATTTGCTGCGTGAGAGAGTCTCGATTCGGGACATGGTGTCAATCCTCGAAACCCTTGCTGATCAGGCACAAGTCACAAAAGATCTGGACCGTTTGACCGAACATGTCCGGCAGGTCTTAGCTCGGCAGATCTTACAGCAGCTCGTTGGCAAGGATAAAACCTTACCGGTGATCACACTGGATCCGCAGATTGAACAGCAGATTCTCGATAGTATTCAACCGTCTGATTATGGGACTTTCTTAGCGCTGGATCCGAAGATGTTGCAAATACTCGTGCAAAATCTTACGCGAGAGGTCGAAAAGGTAATGCTTAAAGGATTTACGCCGGTGGTTGTCTGCGCTCCGCTGGTGAGAATCAATTTGAAACGAGTCACGGAGCGTCAACTCCCCCAGCTTATGGTACTTTCATATAATGAATTGGTCCAAGGAGTACAAATTCAAGCTGTAGGAATGGTGGGGATGGATCGTGCGAGTTAGGCGGTTTGTTGGGGATAATGTGGCAGAGACGATGGGAAAAGTGAAGCGAGAACTGGGATCCGAAGCGGTCATCCTTCAGACGCGTGAGTTTCGCGAGGGCGGATTCATGGGTTTATTTGGTAAAATCAAGGTGGAGATCACGGCAGCTATTGAAGAAAATCCAGTGATAGCCGTGAAACCTCCGGTTTCAAATTACGTGTATCATGTTGAGGATGCAAAGCCCCCTAAATCTGTACCTGTAACGGAGACCCCCAAAGCCCCATCCGGGGTCATTCAGGATGAACTTCAGCGCATGCGTCAGATGCTTGAGAAAATGAATAAACATATGCAAGGACTCGGAGAGGAGAAAAGCAGCTGGCCTCCGATTCTGCAAAGATGGGCAGATCATTTACAGAACAGAGGAGTCAATGAGAACTTGGTTAAGCGTTTGATACACCAAGTGCAGCAAACCCTATCGGAAGATGAGTGGAGCGATGATCTTCGGGTCTATGCTCAGATTGAAGCAGATGTTCGCCAAATATGCGGACAGACAGGGACTATTCAGCCCGGACTTGAAAAGCCCCGGATTGTTGCCCTGATCGGTCCGACAGGAGTCGGTAAAACGACGACGATCGGCAAGCTGGCGGCGGGATTTAGTATTGTTGACAAACGCAAAGTTGCTTTGATTACGGCAGATACGTATCGAGTTGCCGCAGTAGAGCAACTTAAGACCTTTGGTGAGATTATTGGGGTACCTGTCGAAGTCGTGATGACGCCCTCGGGCCTGAGTGAAGCGCTCAATCTTCATATGGATAAAGATCTCATCTTTATTGATACAGCAGGACGAAGCCCTAACCACGAGCTGCATATGTCTGAATTGCGGGCCTTCTTAGATAAAGCAAAACCGGATTTCACGATGCTGGTCATGAGCGCAACAACGCAATTTTCCGATCAACTTCAGATCTATAAACGTTTCGAGGCCCTCACTACCCATCTCATCTTTACAAAGTTAGATGAGACCTTGAGCGCCGGGTCCATTATCAATCTTTTGGGACAGACAACACTCCCCACGGCCTATCTGACGAACGGCCAGAATGTCCCGGACGACATTGATGCTGCGACGCCAAGTCGTTTGGCCCGCTATGCGTTGGGGGAGGAGATGCCTCGTGTCTGATCAAGCGAGCGAGTTGCGCGAGTTGGCCTCAAGAGAAAAACGTAATAAGAAGATCCGAGTTATTGCTGTGACCAGCGGCAAAGGGGGCGTGGGCAAAACTAATTTTACGATTAACTTGGCCTTAGCCCTCACCGAATATGGACAACGCGTTATTATTCTCGATGGAGATTTGGGTCTGGCCAATGTGGATATTGCTTTTGGCCTTACTGCGCGGTATACGATAGAACATTTATTATCCGGAGAGAAGACGATCGAACAGATTATCCTGGCCGGCCCTCGAGGTATAGGTATCATACCGGGGGGCTCGGGTGTTCAAGAACTTGCCAATTTAGACCGAGTGAAATTGACAAATGTCATCTCGAATCTCGGGCGATTGGAGAACATGGCTGATCTGCTGATTATTGATACAGGGGCGGGGTTAGGAAATATTGTGACGAATTTCTTGCGGGCTGCCGATGATATCATTCTAGTGACAACGCCGGAACCTACGGCGTTAACGGATGCCTATGGCTTGCTCAAATCCTTGCGGAAAGAAGCCAGCGAGGTGCCAATTCATATAGTTGTTAACCGGGTGCGGACGGAGGTAGACGCCCAGACGACGTTTAAAAGACTCGATATCGCTGTGCGTAAATTTTTACACGGATCGATTAATATGATGGGATGGATTTACGATGACTCGCTCATGGGACGCTCCGTCATGCAGCAGGAACCGCTGGGAATCAGTTATCCTGAAAGTTCAGCCTATCGTTGTATTCAATGGATTGCCGGTACTGTTACGGGGATTTACCTCAGCCCGCCCCGTCAATCTGGGGGGATACGAAGTTTCCTGAGCACGTTGCTTCGCTAAGTATAAAATAATAATAGAGATACCCGTTTTCTTTTCAAAGGAGGTGCCGCGTCGATGTCAAATAGGATGGATATAAAAAAGATTGTGCCTGGGCTCGTGGTTGAACTTGTCGTACTGGAGGGCGAGTATGAAGGGAAATATAGAACGCGTATCGAAGAAGTGGGAGACAGAGTCCTCTCGATTGGCGCGCCGATTGCCCATGGTGAGGTAGTTCCTTTGCGCAAGGGGACAAAAGTAAAAATCATATTTTGGGATGAAGTGTCAGCCTATTCGTTTGTGGCCACGATTATGCAGCGAATTGCGGTTCCGATTCATATGTTTGTTTTAGAGTTGCCGGATTCTATTTTAAAGGTCCAACGCCGTAATTTTGTGCGAGTTCCGGCCCTATACCCGATAACGTTTCAAACGGTGACCAAAGAAGGGCTTAGCGAAAGTAAGAAAGGCACAATGCAGGACATAAGTGGCGGCGGGGTGCGCTTTTTGACGGAGGAACCTGTAGAGAATCGATCGTTACTCTATGCTCAGTTAGAATTGCCAAATGGAGACCTACAGACCCCGGTTCGAGTTTGCAGGTCGGATAAGGTAGAGGACAGCAAACCCCAACGGTACTGTATCTCCGTAGAGTTCCATGAAATCCCGGAGCGAGATAGAGATCGAGTCATTCGCATCGTTTTTGACATACAGAGGGCGTTGCGTAAGAAAGGGTTGGTATAAAATATGGAGATTACACAGTTCCAACTTGATGCTCTGCGTGAAATAGGAAACATTGGATCGGGCCATGCTGCGACGTCTTTATCAAGCCTTTTACAGCGCCGAATTGAAATGTCCGTACCAAAGGTTTGGGCGGTCCCCTTTGAGGAGATCCCTACCATTGTGGGGCAACTTGATACGCCCCAGGCTACTATCTATGTAAAAGTTGAAGGAGAGGCTCCGGGAAAAGCTGTCTTTTTCTTTCCGATCGAAAGTGCCGAGATCATGGTTCAAGCCCTGTTTGGGACCGATGAACCGCAGGATCTCTATTCTGATGAGATGGCCCAATCGGCTTTAAAAGAAGTTGGGAATATCTTGGTGAGTTCTTTTCTTGTTTCCTTAAGTCAATTTTCGGGAATTTCTATGCAGCCTTCTGTGCCGGCGTTGGCAGTGGATATGATTGGGGCGAGTTTAGATGCGATTTTCCTAGAGGAAGGCACCCTCGACGATACGGTGTTGTTTATAGATACACAACTCTCCGGAATTCCTAAGATTGAAGGGCAGTTTATCTTTGTACCGATTGAAGGATCTTTAAAAAAGTTGTTAGGAGCTTTGGGATTATGAGCGTTGTTATCAGTGTTGGGATGGCTGATTTTAAAACTGCAAAATCGCCGGATATTTTGCTGACTGCCGGCTTAGGGTCTTGTATTGGGATTTGCATTCATGACCCGATAATGAAAGTGGGTGGGATGGCTCACATTATGCTTCCGGCGGCTAGTGGGAGTTTAGGCGGAAATCCGGCAAAATATGCGGATACTGCCCTTGTCCTATTGCTTAAAGAGATTGCCGGTCTGGGAGCAAATAATTCTCGTCTGAAAGCAAAAATTGCCGGCGGTGCCCAGATGTTTTCATTTCCGGGAAAACCGCCGGTTCTGAAGATCGGAGAGCGCAATGCCGAGGCTGTAGAGCAGGAATTGAAAAAAAGCGGAATTCCGCTTCTGATCGCAGATGTCGGCGGAAGTTTTGGACGTACAATTCATTTTGATGTCGGAACAGGTGAATTGCGCATTCGAACGATTAATCATGGTGAAAAGGTGGTTTGATGGCCGTTCAAGACAGTGGGATGTATCAAATCTGGGTCCTGCGCCTCTCTTTAGCCGTAGCATTGCTTGTTGTCGTACTTAGTTGGATCAATGCATTGAAGATCTTCGACTTAATTGTTCGGGCCGGTGTTTCCTTTGGGGTCATGTATCTCTTAATGCTCGGAAGTTTAAGCTTGTTTGAAAGGACAGCAGCTCAAGTACCTGAAGAGGAGCAGATCAGCACGGATGCCGAGCGCGGAGGGCTGATTGATTTCTCGGTTGGAGATGACGAGTTCCAAGCGCCGGCGGTACAGGACTCAAAATTGGCTGGTCAGGTTGATCCCGGTTTAAGCGGAGGAATACAGGATGGTCAGCGACAAGCAGAAATAGTGCGTCGTATGGGCTGGGAATGAGCGATGCACGATGTTCGATTTTAAGCTCCATCTGAAGTTCAGTAGAACTTATAAAGGGTTATTTTGTGATGTGCGACATTTAATGTAAGATAGTCGAACATCGAACATCGAGCTTCGAGCCTCGATTAAGGGGGGTGAGTAAGACTTGGTACCGAATGGTTATGAGTCTGCTTCGCGTGGACCGTGGAAACAAGAACAGATTGAACAATACTTGCCTTTGGTCAAGCGCATTGCGGGTCGTTTAGCAATGTCCCTGCCGCCTCATATTGATGAGGATGATATCATCAGCTATGGGGTTTTTGGGCTGTTAGATGCCTTGGAGCGCTTCGAAGCCGCTCGGGGGTTCAAATTCGAAACCTATGCTTCAATCCGAATTCGTGGTGCCATGATTGATGGGCTCCGTACTATGGATTGGGTTCCTCATTCGGCAAGACAGAAAGTGAAGCGGGTTCAAGACGGCTTTGTTGAGTTGGAATACAAATTGGGCCGAGCGGCTACGGTGGAGGAAGTTGCGAATTTACTTAAAGTAGAGGTGCGGGAGTTAGAAGGGGTTTTAGCCCAGGCCCATATGTTAACCCTGACCTCATTCGATGAAACTACCGTAGATGTTGAGGGAGATAATAGCGGTACGCCACTTAATTTATTGATCGATAAGGAAGCCCAAGCAGCGTTTCAGGCGGTAGAGAAAGAGGAACAAAAACAGATCCTTGCGGAAGCAGTGGAAAAATTACCCGACAAAGAGAAATTAGTGGTTGCACTCTATTATCAAGAAGAACTCACCTTAAAAGAGATTGCAGCGGTTTTAAAACTTTCCGAATCTAGGATTTCTCAACTGCATTCCCAGGCGATCTTACGCTTGCGTGGCAGGTTGAGCCGTCAGAAAAAGAATTTGTATTAGAAAATAATGGTCCTAATGTTTTATTGGGATTTTGCCGATATAGTTGTTAGATGTCTATGTAGGAGGTGAGTGATAGAAAATGGCAGGTATTTATGTCCTTTCGGATACCCTTAAGGGTGGAAATAAGCTGGAGAAAACATCAACGCCAAGGGGAAAAAATGTGGCAGACAGCCCTGAAAACGCTGCTGCAGCTTTTGCAGCGCTGCTTAGTGGCTCTATGAATCCAAACGTTGATCCGAAAGGGCAGGACTCCTCTGGAGCAGGTCAAGAATCAGAAAAGAGTCGGAGTATCGATACATCCGTGCAGAACTTACAAAAGGGACAGGGAAGTATGCAGGGGTTCGGTAATTTGGCTCTTTCATTTCTTACACAGCCAATGCTTCAGAGCGATCTTCCGGCAGGCAAGGAGGCCAATTCCGGAAACGCAGTGAGTCAGGGAACCGGGGGTTTAGCAACAACTAATGCAGCGATTGCTTCGAGCGACAATCCTGAATTAGCTATGTTAAAACTTTTTTCGCTGACATCAAATGAGGTTTCTGCGCCGTCAGGGATGACGACGCCCAAATCTCAGGGGGATAACCTCGGAATTACGGAGTTGGATAAATATAGAAAGGTTATAGGAGATCTTTTGTCTGCACTCTCGGGAGAGATTACAGACACTTCTCCAAAGGAGACTTCATTAAGTTCAGAAAGTGCTGGAACAAATAATTTTAGTCCGGATATGGCGAAGATAGTTCAGGGCTGGGCGACAGCGACGGGTGACGTTGCCCAAGGGAACACCTTTGCGAGCGAACAAGCATCACCCCTGAATTCTTCAGGAACTAAGGTCATGAATCTTCTGGATGCACTCTTAGCAGAGCTGACTTCTCCAAAGGCAACACCTCAATTAAGTTCAGAAAGTGCCGGAACAAATAATCTAAGTTCGGATATGGCGAAGATGGTTCAGGCTGGAACGACAGTGACCGGTGACCTTGCCCAAGGGAACCCCCTTTCTAGTGGACAAGTAACACCCCTAAATTCATCGGGAACTCAGGTCCTGAATCGGCTGGCTGCGCCCTTAGAAGAGCAGAAAGCACTAAAGGAGACTTCATCAAGTTCGGAAAGTGCCGGAATAAATAATCCGAGTCCGGATATAGCGAAGGTGATTCAGGCTGGGACGACAGTGACCGGTGATGTTGCCCAAGGGAATACAGTTTTGAGTGGTCAAGCAATCGCCTTAAATACATCAGGAATCGAGGTTCTGAATCGGCTGGCTGCGCTCTTAGAAGAAACGAAATCTCTACAGGAGACTTCGGTAGGTTCAGAAAGTGCCGGAATAAATCAGCTAAGTTCGGATATGGCGAAAGTGATTCAGGCCGGGACGACGGTGACCGGTGATGTTGCCCAAGGGAATACAGTTTTGAGTGGTCAAGCAATCCCCCTAAATACATCAGGAATCGAGGTTCTGAATCGACTAGCTACGTTCTTAGAGGAGCTGAAACCTCAACAGGAGCCTTCAATGAGTTCAGAAGCTGCCGGAACAAATAATCTGGCGAAGGTGGTTCAGGCAGGAACGATGGTGACGGGTGACGTTGCCCAAGGGAACACGGTTATGAATTTTTTAGAGACGCTTTTAGAAGAGGTGAAATCTCTAAAGGGGACTTCGGTAAGTTTAGGAAGTGTCGAAACAGATAATCTGAGTCAGAATACGGCGAAGTTGGTTCAGGGCAATAGTGATCCAGCGCTAAATGTGAAGGTTGCCACTTTACGGGAAGCTCTTTACCCACTACTAAACCAAGGGAGTGGTGGGGCCGGAGGTGCAAAAACCTCTCAGGAAGTGAAGGCAACTATGTCGGCTGAAAGTGATCCGCCGGACCAGATTTATTCGTTTGATCTTATGTCTGAAAAAGGTTTGAATCCTTTAACAAGTCCAATGAAGGGAACCGACTTAAACCCAGTTGCAGCGCAGCTTAAAGATACTGCTTTTCTTGCCAGTCTTCAGCAGAAATCAGGGGAAATGAGTCCCTCCGGAACGAAAACTGCTAAGGCTCTGCAGGGAACTTTTGATCAAGAAGTTCCAAAGATCGAAGACACGAAATCCGGCGAAAGCTCAGGAACCGACGACGTGCAAAATCAGAATTTAAGCGCCGGTGTTGTGGTCGCAAGCAACACCTTGTCGCTAAATGCGGCGGATGGGAAAACAGTCGCCGTTCCGGTATGGGAACAGGTCTCCACGGCAGTGCGCGAGCAAATCTTGAACAAATCTCAGGATTTGAAGCAATTAGACATTCAGCTTCATCCGGCAGATTTAGGGAAAATCCAAATCGACCTGCGTTGGGAAAACGGTCAAGTTCATCTACAGGTCCAAGCGTCTGAAGCAGCAACGGGCCAGATCCTGCAGAGTCACCTTTCAGATTTACGGCAATCTCTTTCCGATCAAGGTGTAAACTGTGGGATGTTTCAAATGGGTCAAGGGGGAGGAAACCAAAATAATCCTCACGGAGATGACTCTCGCAGGACGTCAGCTCAGAACGCCCTCAGCAATCAAGAGGAGGACGTTGTTTCAGCCGTAGTTCCCCTTGCTGTGGGACAGGAGGGGACCCATCGGATTAATATAACAGCATAAGGGGAGGGGTCAAATAATGAGTACAGTCAGTGGGACTGGGTCCACATCCGGTGTAGGTAACACATCTAGCGCAGGGACTGGCAATACAGCTACGTCACAAGTAACACAAACCCTGGGGGAAAGCGACTTTCTCAATCTATTAACGACAGAATTAGAAAATCAAGATCCGATGCAGCCCACGGACAACACTCAATCTATTGCGGAAATGGCCCAGTTTAGCTCTTTAGCGCAGATGAGCAATATGGCGACGACCATGAGCACGTTAAATACCAACATGACTACTTTCCTCCAACAATCCGCACTCACGCAGGGTTCAGCCATGATCGGAAAATCAGTGAGTGGGTTGGATACGGATGGAGTGACCAAGATTACAGGGATTGTTAATGCGGTGACTGTGTCAAATGGCAATCCGCAGCTGCAGGTTTTAGAGGCGGATGGAACGACGATTTCGATGGCGCTGAGTCAGGTAACATCGGTGCAAGATCAAACATCTACGCCCACAGCAAGCTCATCATAGCAGCGGCTGTATTAATATATTTTTTGTTCTTCAAATGTAGTTTGATTGAACTGACTAGTGCTATAATCAATATTGATGACTAACGAGCGAAAGAGGAGGAAATACGCCTTATGATGCGTGCATTATACTCTGCTATTTCTGGATTAAATGGTTTTCAGACTAAGATGGATGTTCTGGGTAACAACATTGCTAATGTGGATACCTCGGGTTTTAAATCAAGCAGCGTGGTATTTGCAACAGCACTTAGTCAAGCCTTGAAAGGGGCCTCAGGTCCGTCGACAACGACAAATATGGGGGGGACTAATGCGGTTCAAATCGGATTAGGGCAAACGTATACTACTGCACAGAATATGACCGAGGGTAGTGCAGAGACGACAAGTGTAAATACCGATTTGATGCTCCAAGGTCCGGGCTATTTTGTAGTGCATGATGGGACTCAAACCGCCTACACGCGTGCCGGCGAGTTTACTCCAGATAACAATGGTACACTCGTAGATCCGTCCGGAGCCCAAGTGCAAGGATATAGTTGGGGAGTGGATGATACAACTACTCCTCAGTGGAGTGGGACTGGGTTTGGGAATATAAGTAATCTTCAGACGGGTGCTGTATTGCCGGGGGATACTGGTTTGCCGATAGCAACTGCGACTGTGTTGTTAAACGACGCTCCGACAACAGGAACCTATACCCCTGAAACCCCGGCCTCGTCCGGAGTAGTTGATGTTCCGGCAACCTACGTTGATAGCACAGGACTACTGGGAGCGGCGGATGTAAAGATTGACGGAATGACGGAGGTTTCTCTGGGTACGACACCTACGACAGGCCAATTCACCTTTGATCCAACAACCGGAACGATAACCTTTGCATCGGGCTTTGTTCCTCCTGATTCTACGACTACGCCTCCTTCGGGATTGAACTTGAGTTATGTAACCAATACAAGTATGGGATTGGATACCATTACCCCCAGTGCCACTAACGCTAATATAGTTACCGTAGATTATCCGCCAGCCCCGGGTGCAATTGTGTATAACTCGGTTGGCAGTGGGAATACCCAATATAAATTATCGTCAGCTGATACGCCGGGAGATGGGGAATATACGGTAGCCCGACTGCCGAGTGGCAAGTATCAAATCACGTTTGGGACTGATGGGACGGGTACCGATACTGCTACTTCAGTGACAGCGCCGATATGTTATGATTTTACCAATGCGCCCCATACCCTATCCAGTTTCAGTATTGATCCGAGTGGAGTGATTACCGGAGTATACAGCAACGGAAATGATACGATAAATCATAAGATTGCTCAAATAGCGACAGCGACCTTCCCCAATGATTCCGGCCTTATGAATGTAGGTGGGAATTTATATACGACATCCACTAACTCAGGAGCGGCAACCGTCGGTGAGGCGGGTCTGAATGGCCAACCGTCGATTCAGTCGGGCGCTCTTGAAATGTCAAATGTAAACCTGGCACAAGAATTTACAGATATGATCATTGCTCAGCGCGGTTTCCAAGCGAACTCTCGGGTCATCACCGTGGGGGATTCTATCTTGGGAGAATTGGTGGATCTCAAACGTCAATAAGATAAACTTATTTTGAATTAACGGAGGGGCTGCTTCATGCGCCTTATAGCTACTGCCGCGTCAGGGGTTCGTGCGCAGCAGGTTGCCTTAGATACGCTGGGAAACAACATGGCAAATGTCGATACCCCGGGATTTAAAGAGAATCAGACGGACTTTGCGGAGGCCCTGTCGACAGTCGTTAATGCAGGAAATACCGCCCAAGCTGGGAACTTTGGGGGGCCGCTTAGTGTCGGGTCGGGAGTTCTGTATAATGCCATCGGGACAAGCTTCAAACAAGGTGTTTTGGCCCCCACAGACCGATCTTTGGACTTGGGGATTGATGGAACGGGGTTCTTTCAAGTCATGATGTCCGATGGAACGACAGGATATACTCGGGTTGGAGCTTTGCAAGTGGATGGGTCCGGACAACTCACTGATCTGCACGGAAATGTTGTCCAGCCGAGTATTACTATACCGACCGACACGACAGAACTGACCGTTGCCGCCAACGGAGATCTAATGGGATCGGTTAAAGGCGCTAAGCTGACGAACCTCGGCCAGATCTCTCTCGTCGGATTTCAAAACCCTGAGGGATTACAAAATGCCGGAAACAGCATCTTTAGGGCTACCTTGAATTCCGGTACACCGCAGATTGGGCAACCGGGTACCACAATCGGAAATCAGGTTTTAGGCACGATTCGCGGTCAGTCGCTGGAACAATCCAATGTGGACTTGGCTACCTCGATGACCGATCTCATTCAGGTTCAGCGAGCTTATCAACTGAATGCCAGATTAATTTCAGACGGAGACCAAATGTGGGGTACTGCTAATTCGTTGAGGAGGTAGGCAAAATGTCCGGTTGGTTAGATGGTCCAGTCTTAAACGTTTTGCAGAAGGGGCTTGAGACTTCAAGTTTGAGGCAACAGGTGCTGTCTAATAATGCAGCCAATATAGACACTCCGAATTTTAAGCGCTCGGATGTTGATTTCCAAGCGGTGCTGGGAGCGGCCTTAGGTGAAAATGGGGGAGCGTTGTCGCTCAAGATGACGTCCCCACGGCACATTCCCGGTGTCACAGACGGGAATGGTTCAGGTTCAGGTATCGTGACGGATAAAACTACAACCTTGCGTAATGATGGCAACAATGTGGATGTTGATAGCGAAATGTCCAAGGTGGCCGAAAACGGCCTCTACTACAATTCCCTCACGAGCGCAATCTCCTTACAATTAAGCCTTCTGCGGATGGTTATCAAGTAGGTGTGATTGATGAATTGTTCAATTGGCAATTCATCAATCATCGATTAATATTCCCTGAATAACTAACAAAGGCGGGGTACAAGGTGATACGAGGGCTATATACTTCGGCCACTGGTATGTTGGCTGCCCAAACGCAGAGCGAAATTATCGGGGATAATGTTGCCAATATGAAGACTCCCGGCTATAAAGAACAATTTGCCAGCAATTTGGCCTTCCCTTTGCGGGCGCTTGAACGCGTGGGAGGGGACCAAGCCGCTGTCCAGATTGGTGGGCTGGGGACGGGGGTCAGTGTTGACCGTACTGCTTTGTCTAATGTTCAGGGAGCTATACAGCCCACGGACGTCAAGACAGATTTGGCTTTAACGTCCCCCGGATACTTTGTAATTCAGACCGCGGGGGGAGAACGCTATACGCGGAATGGCCATTTTCAGCTTGATGCTAACGGGACACTTCTAACCCAAGATGGGAATCCCGTGTTGGGTGAAAGGGGTCCCATAGGTCCACTTAGTTCTGAATTTAGTGTTCAAGCAGATGGTACTGTACTGGATAAAGGCCAGAATGTTGAACGGTTACGGGTCGTAGACATTCCGACAACTGCTCTGCAACGTGAAGGGCAATCCTTATATAGTGCCTCGCAACCAGTTCAGGCATCAGCGAACGCTCAAATTCTGCAAGGATCGGTTGAAGCTTCGAACGTTGATGTTTCAGGACAAATGGTGCAAATAATGACGGTTATGAAAGCCTATGAAGCTAATCAAAAAGTGATCCAGACTGAGGACTCGATGTTAGATAAGGCAGTCAATGAGGTCGGGAAGATATAGTGGAGGATGTGCTGGTATGGCAGTTCAAGTCGTCGTTTTTACATTAGGTAAGGAAGAGTATGCGATGCCTATTGAAGTGGTTCGGGAAATTACTACTTTAGGTGAGGTGTGTACGATTCCCCAAGCTCCTGCTTACGTGCGTGGCTTGATTAGTCTGCGAGGTAAAGCGATTCCGCTAATCGATTTACATGTGAAGTTCGGGATTAATGGAGCTCACGAAAAAGCAAATGCTACGACAGTGGAAGAGATATCTCCAGGGGAAAATGCTTTTGCTCTAATTACAGAAGTTCATGGAAATTACGTAGGTTTTGCTGTGGATCAAGTTCGGGAGGTGCGAATTTTAGAAAACATTGTTCCACCTCCGCCGCTGGTTACGGCTTCCTTTATTGGTGGAATAGTAAATCTCCCTGACCGGATTATTATACAGCTCATACCGGAACAGATTTTAGAAAGTGACGAAGTTGAGAAGCTAAATCAATTGACTTAAAGAGAGTTATTGGCACTTTTACGACTGATTTAGGAACAGTGAAAGGAGACCTGTTGAATGAATGTTGCCCAAATGCTGCTCTTGTTTCAATTTCAACAGATGAATGCTGCTTGGCAAAATGCCCCAAATAATCAGATTGGGTCGTCAGACACTCCGGGACAAAGCAACAATTCAGATGCACTTCTTTTTGCTGCTTTATTTCAAGCTGCCCTTGGGCAAGGGACGACCGCTTCTCAAGGGTTAACGACTCAAGTGAGGGACTCACTGACCGCGGCACCGGTTAATAACGATAAGTCAGCAGCCGCCTCCCAAGTGAGTTGTGGAAATGGGGGCTCCCTTGATAAAGTCATTGACTCGACGGCTCAAAAATACGGGGTTGATCCGACTCTGATTCAGCAGATCGTCAAAGCAGAGTCAGGCTTTGATTCTAATGCAACTTCACAGGCCGGAGCCATGGGCTTAATGCAGTTGATGCCGAGCACGGCCGCTTCCTACGGGGTGCAGAATGCTTATGATGCAACCCAAAACCTGGATGGGGGAACCCATTTCTTAAAGGATCTCCTTGACCGTTTTCAGGGAAATGTTCCGTTGACCTTAGCAGCTTATAATGCCGGACCCGGTGCCGTCGATAAATACCAAGGGGTACCACCGTATAAGGAAACTCAGGCGTATGTGCAGAAGATTATGGCGGGGCTCAATCAAAATGATTGGAAGGCCTGAGTTAGCGCTTAGCTCGTCGCACATTCACTAGCCATGCTTTAAGTATCGGTTAATTATAATAGGCAGTAGCGAAGTTGGGGATAACTAATGAAATTGATGAAATTCAGCAACTTAATATTGGTGATTCTTTTTTCATTAGCATTTGAATTAGTATTTATACAACCAAGTTATGCAGTAACAATTGCGGTAACCAATATTAGTATTTCAACGCTTTCTGGAAGTCTTTTGATGATACCAGGAGATACCTCTACCTTGCAGGTCAATGCTACAGATGCAAGTGGAAAGAAGGTCAAAGTCAGTAAAGACATTACTTGGGCGATAAGCGATCCAACGGTAGCGACAATAACCAATGGAAAGGTAACGGCGCTGGCAGCCGGAAATACAGATATAACAGCAACGTATGGCGGAAGTACGGCAACCACTCACGTTGCAGTTGCTAAGGTTAGCTCGTTAACTCTTTCACCCAGCAATATACAATTAACCATAAAAAAAGCACCAATGTTGTTATTACAGCTATATACAGTAATGGAAAATCCGTAAAGGGCCACTAAGGAGTAGTTTGGTCTTCTAGTGATATAAGTACTTCAACCGTTAACAGTGACTGCTGTAGGTACGGGAAGTACAACTATATCCGCAACTTTTAATGGTATAATAGTTAATTCAAGTATAGTAACTTCATAATTTGAAAGACCATCAGTAATAGTATTGCATTAAAGTGTAAAGCGTCAGAAT
>Ga0326727_10002107_pt1 | contig 70117 bp, 53 predicted proteins | sample MB2enrmetagenome_FD_207643 | JGI IMG/M metagenome (GOLD analysis project Ga0326727, IMG submission 207643) | Lab enriched peat soil microbial communities from McLean, Ithaca, NY, United States - MB29MY | ecosystem: Environmental > Terrestrial > Soil > Wetlands > Peat | place: USA: New York...
GGAAAACCCGCACAAACCGCGGGTTTTCCACATTTCCACCGCCCGACGACGGGTTTTCATCTCGGGCAGAAGAAAAAAAACAAAAAACCCTTGACGCCCGCCGCCCCCTTCATAGATGCGCCAGCCGCGAAGAATCTCCATGCCACGGCGTTGTGGTGCGGAGTGAGGGCGTTCCCGCCACTCCAGCTAACTACTAACCTGTGACCTTCTGGCGAGACTTCGACACGCAAGGCGCAAGGCCACCAGGGAAACCACCGGATAGCCGTAGGGGACGTAGAAAAGAGCGAACTCAAAAGGGGCGATCCCCATATTCCCAACCCCGCTTGCGCCAGCGACACTCATTCCAAATGGGCCGGGGATAGTCCAACACAGTGCAACGAGTATCTCGTAACCAACGACGGCTAGAACAAACCACGTATACCGTTTCACCACATCCAACCTCAACCCGAGCAGGTCAAAGCTAGTGAGACTCAGCAGGGTAATTAAGGTGAGGTTGATTGCGGCCATTGGGTAGAAGGCATAGTAGAAGTATGGATTTCTCGGGTTTCTATTGGGATTGGCCAGCCAAAAAATCACTGAATCAAGCAGATAGTATAAGCCGACCGCCGATAGACCGAGGTTTACAAAGCCAATAGCCCTGAACAGAGCCGACATCCACCGAGGCATCGGAGCACCCCTATAGAGCCATTCTGCGATCTTCATTATTGCCTCCGGCAATCGTGACCAGCTAGAGGATACCCCTTTTGAGTCGAAAGGAGTACATTGATTCGTCCTCCTGTTGTGTGGGAGCTGTGAGGTTTGGCTGGTTGGGGTACAGCGTCACCTTGATTCTGACAAGGAGGAGGTATGAAGCGGAGCGAGAAAATCATCGGCCTGCTCGTCAGTATGTTCTTGCTTGCGGTCGCAGTTCAGGTTGTAAGGGCAGCAGCGCAAGCCGAGGCTAGTTCGCCTTCTTCGAATTCGAGGGCTCAGAAGATGCTGGCGGTTTACATAGTTCGGCTCATTAACACGGCAGAAGTGGTGGATTGCCGGGCCACAGGCGGAAAAATTGATGAGGAAAAGAAATTCCTACCGTGGGATGAGCTACTCAATGCCCCCTGCTTCCAGCAAGCACACAGCCGGTCGTTTATCGTGGGCGGCCATCCAGGCTTTTCCCTGGGGCCGGAAATTGTTCCGGGCCTTGAACTCCGGCTGGTTGTGTCTGCCGATGGGAAGCATTACAACCTCTGGATCGGCCAGAAGGCCGAGACCTGCGGATTTGCCTTCTATAGCGACGAACGCGGGCTGATTTACGAGGGCAAACCAATCGGCTGCGATACCGAAAAGGGGCACGAAAAGCCATAGGGCTCAGAACCTGTCGGAAGTGGAGCCCGAGCCCGTTCGGTCAGCCGAATAACACAACCGCCGCACGCCGACCAAACGCACCCGCCAACCCCTCGCGCAGCAGCACACAGCAGATCGGCGTCCGGCAGAGTCACGCACGTCTCCCTGGTGTTGACTGCTCCTCCTGGCGCTGTCTGTGTTGCGCTGGCGCGGGGATAGGCGCTGGTGCGTCAAGCCGTGGTAGAAACGTGGTAGAAACCCACCCAAACAGCTAGGTCACCTCGCACGTCTTCCGACCAGCGAACTTCGAACCGCCTTCCAAATGACCAAGGATTCCGGTTGATATTCGTCAGCGATGACTTGCGCAACCATGCGGTTGCGTCCAGGTCATGGTGCCTTCACAAGCGCGGTCCACCCGGTGAGCAGGGTAAGAGGGGAAGAGGAATTGGAGGGGAACGAGTTGATCAGGAAACGGCCGTCAGGCGAAACATCGTACTGGAAGAGGGCGAAGGCGGGGGCGACGATGCGCGTTTGGAAAAGCGCGCGCGGCGCGCCGGGGGAGCCCCTCTGCGGGTCGAAGCTGACCGCCATCAACTTCCTGTCGGGTTGAACGTAGAAGACCTGCCTGCCATCGCGGCTCCAGCGGGGCTGAGAGCCGCCGGCACTGGAGATTTGGATGCGCCCACCGGGGCCCGGGAAGGGCTGGACGAAGATCTCGGAGGCACGGCCACCCGACGCAATATAGGCTACCCACTTCCCGTCGGGCGAAAACTGCCCTTCTGCCACGGCGGCTGGCAATCTCGTGACCTGATGATCGCTGGCGGAGTACACCGCCAGGCTGGAAAGGCCAATCATCAAATCCATGAACACCAAGTGGCCATCGGGTGACCAATCGTTGGGGATCATCTTAGCGCCCTTCAGCAGAACCTGTGCTGGACCAGAGCCGTCGGATGCGATCTCTTCGATGCAGTAGGTGTCAGCCCTAACAGTGGCGTACGCGATTCGTTTGCCGTCGCGCGACCAGGCCATCTCCGTAGCTTCAATCACCGCATCGCTAAGGCGAGTGCTGACGCCGCGCTCCAGGTCGCAGACGCGGATGTAGTACCTGCCGTTGTGCTCGTCGTCGGACGCGACGGCAAGGTGGAGTCCGTCGGGGGACAGGCGCGGGTAGTTGTAGCCGACCTGGGGCATCTGCTGCACTTCTTGCCCGCTCGAGTCAAACCACACCAGCCGCGATGGCGAATCGGCCGCGGACTGGAAGACCAGCACTCCATTCTCGGAGGCCGAGAACCCAGTGCGCCAAAAGAAGTCGTGCTCCAGTTCCTGCTCGGCAAGGGGCACGGGAGGGGCGGTCGTCTCGAGCTGGTCGAGATCGAAGGGTTGTGCCAAAAGCATGCGGTCGCGCACGTAAAGCAGATTGCCGGAAGCATACGCAACATTCCCCGAAAGGTCTGAGGAAATCAGCTTGGGTTCGCCCGAGTCAAGGGAGCCCACGTAGATGCCACGGCTCTGCGGGTCCTCGGGCGCAATCGAGTCCACGAAGTAAAGGAAGTGCTTTCCGTCAGGAAGAAAGAAGGGCCAGCGGTGTGCATGACCGCCGCCTTGGCGAGCAATCTTGATGGCTGGTGTGGGGACTCCACCACTGGCCGGGACGCGGTGAAGTGGTCCGGTGACCGAAGGCGCGAAGACGATGGTGCCGTCTCGGTTCCACGTGCCGCCGCGGCCTAAAAGGGCTTCGCAGACAATCTTTACCATGCCGCCCGCGATGTCTACAGTCTTCAGCCTGCCCTCAGCAAAGAAGCCAATGCGACGGCTATCCGGCGACCAGAAAGGAAACGCCGCCCGCTCAGTGCCTTCGAGCTGTTGCGCGCCGGGGGCGGAAAGCGCTCGCACCCAGAGCGTATCCTTGCCGTCAGGACCCACAGCCACAAAGGCCAAGCGGGCGCCATCTGGGGAGACAGCGAAGTTGTAAGGCGCGAAAGAGAAGTTGCGCGGTGGCAGCAACGACGACCGCAGTAAGGGCTCCGTGGGCGGAGCCGGGCGGCGGGAATCGACCCCTCCCTGCGAACCAGCTTCCACGATCCCTTGCAGCTCCAGTTTCACGTCCTGCGCCGCCTGCCAACGCTCCTCGGGGTCTTTGGCAAGACAAGTTCTCACCAGATGGTCCAGGGCTGGGGGTGCCAATGGCTGGATCGCGGTGATAGGCTGCGGCTCTCGCTCCAGGATGGCGGCCATCACGCTTGCCGGTGTCTTGCCCTCGAAGGCTTTGCGTCCAGTCGCCATCTCGTAGAGCACCGCTCCCAAGGCGAAGATGTCTGAGCGCGCGTCGGCTTCCTTGCCCTCGAACTGCTCGGGCGCCATGTAGTGGAACGTGCCAACCAGCGTACCCTCCGCCGTGAGTGCCAAGCTTCCGGTGGGCGCGGCAGGCCCCTCACCCGGCCCTGAGGGCCATCCTCTTCCTTGGGGAGAGGGACTGGGCGTAAGGGGACGCGAGGCCTTAGCCAGACCGAAGTCCAGCAGCTTCGCCCCGTGCCTGGTCAGCATGATGTTTCCCGGCTTCAAGTCGCGATGGGTCACGCCCTGCCGGTGCGCCTTGTGCAGGGCGTCGGCAATCTCAATCCCGTAACGGAGCACCTGCTCAGACGGCATTGGTCCCCGTTCCAGCCGGTTGGCCAGCTCCTCACCTTGCAGGTACTCGAGGACGAGATAGTCGACGCCGTCTTGGTGACCAATGTCGTAGAGAGCGCAGATGTGGGGATGGTTCAAGCTGGAGATGATTCGGGCCTCACGCTCAAAGCGCTGCCGTCGTTCAGGGTTGGCGGAGAGTTCCTCCGGCAGGACCTTGATGGCTACCGTGCGGTCCAGCCGAGTGTCGCGGGCACGGTAGACCTCCCCCATGCCTCCCGCACCGAGGGATGCGAGGATTTCATAGGGTCCGAGTTTTGTGCCGGGGGCGAGCACGTTCATCCTCTTCGCTTAGGGCCTAGGGCCCTGGACACCGCCCTAACCGCTCAACGTCAGGGATTCCACCCACGCCGATGTGGGAGGCGGCCTGTAGAGCCGCAATCCTGTGCCAGGCGCCGAGTGCATACGTGGAACGTTCTCATTATAAGACGCATCCCCTGAAACCGACTAGCGTGTAACTTTTAGCCGTAGTCAGTTGCGTGAACCAATCTCCTGAGTGGGTCTGAGCACTGTGGACAATCGCGGCAGTTTCGCCTGCTAACCCGTTTCGGGGGAGAGCAGCAGGGCAAGCGGCATTTTCTGCCAGATCACCAATAGGAGGGTAGGGTGCGCCCTTTTCAGCGGCCGGGGGCGGGTCGGTAAACGCTGGGCGAGTAGGCAGGAGCTATTTCCTCGAACCCCGTTTCGGGGGATCTAAACGTGATGGGCCATTTATCCGTTTTGCCGACCCGGCCATGTGGGTTCATAAACACTACGGAGTTTATCGGGAGCGGTCCGGGTTTGTGGTGCCCGCCACACCCCCCTAGCGAAGCCACTGGTTCTGGAGCCTACGACGATGATGACGACAAGGCGCCCATCATTTCTGGAATAGCACGCGGGCGAACATCCAAGCTCCCCAACCCGCGAGGAGCGCTCCGGACATCCGCGCTACCCAAGGGCTGGCCGGAGAGATCTTCTCGATTAGCACTAACGCGGTGATCGCACCCATCCACAAGAGATTCATAACACCTGCCACAAATAACAGCAGCATCAGCAACCAACAACAGGCCACGCAATAAAATCCATGCTCCAGCCCCATCCACAAGGCTCCGGCGGCCCCGTCCTTCCAGCGCGTCATAAGGAAGGACAACGGAGAACGGCAACGTGTCAAGCAGGCGTTCTTCAGTGGCGTCCATTGGTAGGCACCCGCACCTACCAGTAACAATCCGCCCAGGATGTTGCTCGTGGACACCATCGAGTCCGAGATCAACCCGGTGGAGTGGAGCGCCCACTGCGCGAGTCCGGCTAGCAGACTGTAGGCCGTCCAAAGGATCAGATACCCACCGAGGAATCCGCCGGTCTCCCCGTACGGAGTATGTTCGTGGTGCCGGCTCCGGTTCAACCGAGTGAACATAAGGACCGTGGGGGTGACGGCGGGAACCATCATCGCAACCATCATGACGGCCCACATCGCACACAACGTGGGGAGTTCATGGCTTCCCCGGTGCTGTGCGTGGGGCATCAGCATATGCTGGCCGAGGTCAGCCAAGTGCATGTCTCGGCCCATCGAAATCAGATACACCCACGAGAGGATCGAGATGCCAGCGAGACCGCTCCCGACAATCACGCGGTCCCACTTGAGTGCGCTCTCTAGCGACGGGCCGGGCTCCTCAGCTTGCCTGGTAGGCGAAGGCGGAGTAAAACCCATTGCGGTCGGAGATCTCCCAATGGAAGTCATAGTCGCGGTAACTTAGCCGTTTGGACTTGGCGACGACTGCCGGATGGCCGGGAGCGATACAGAGCGGGTGGCCACTGATGGTGGCCTCGCTTCCGTCCTGCCCGGAGAGTGCTTCAATCTCGGCTTCCGCCACCCCAGGAATGCGAAGGCTCCGCCGCTTCCCCTCCGCCTTGTATTCAATGGGCACGGTCTTCGCCCCTAAGAACTGAGTGACAAAGGAAACGAGCATGGCGGGATGTCCACCTGCCTGGCCGGTGAAGATCTGCATCAGGGCGTTGTTCTGCTCTGCCGTGGCACGCTCATCTACATAGAGAGCGGCTTGCCAATTTCCTTGGATCATATTTCCTGGTGAACGCGCCGCCAATGCTACATTAAGATTGTCTAGCGGCACGTCATTAAACTGACCGTGATCGACGTGCCAGCCCACAAGCACAGTGCAGTGGCCCATGCTAGGCGGACTGAGAAAGACACACGGACAGGCGACCTGACAGTTACAGGTTTCCAAATAAGTTCCGGCTAAATTCCAGCTTTGGGGCACGGTATCCTCCTCTCCGACCCCGAGGCCGAACTGGGCCCTCGGATCGGACAAATTATACACCCATTCCCGCTTCCTCACTTGCCAAAATTGGACCGCGGGTTCAACTTTGTGCGCCTTTTCTAGCTCCTACGGTCCGGCTTGCCGTGAAACCGAGCGTCACACCAAGAGATGCCATGCTGTTCCGATCGCGAAGGCTAGCCACAACTTCGCTGCGTCGCTCCTCAAGTCGGCTTCCCGTCAACTGGCCCGCCGCCTTGGGCTGACTCGGATTCCGGCGTGGAAGGGCGTTTGAACAGGCACAATCTGGCAGAGGCGGTCGGAGGGGCTGTTTTCCCTTATTGTCATGTATGCCAGTCGATTCCGCAACTGCGTATGTGCGGAACGGAATCGCATCGGAGGCGCACGTAAGAAAAGGGGGAGGCAAAAGACGCAGCCTGCCCTTGCGGCGGGAAGTTCATGCGGCGCAGGAAGGCCTGGAACGCGCCGGTCCGAGCGCGGGAGGCGCGTGGCGAGTGCCTGCCCCTTTGGTCCCCGTTCTCCGTGTCCGTCCGGTGAACCCGGCATGGGTACACAGGACGCTTACGAGATTCCCTTGGAGGTGAGCCTCCCCCATGCTAGCTGTCCCCTGGCAGTTCCCACATTTGAGCGGCCCCGCTTGTCTCCTGCCGCAATTGAACACTGAAATTATCGCCTTGCACGGCACGGCCACTCCAATGCGCAGGGCGTTCTGCGACCAAGTGGACTGCTTCCGAGCAGGTTAGGACGGAGCCTTGTGCTGGTCTCGAGGGCGAGGACAGTTGAGATCCAGAAGGACTAGTCCTTGATTTTGGCAGGCCTAAACCCGTAAAGTAGGAGCTAATAGTCAACTATTGGGAAGGCACTGATTCATGGAATGCCCTCAGTGTCGATACATCAATCCTGCCGCAGCAACGCGATGCGAAAAGTGTAACGCCCCTCTGGATTCTGAGACCGTGACAGCCACCATCGGAACCTTAAAGAATCGGCCCGTCCGCCCACCTGATGAGGCTAGGAGGAGCGTCTCGGTTTTGTCAGATGCTTTGCAACCAGGGCATGTGCTGGGGGGACGATATGAGATTTTGGACCTGCTCGGGCAAGGTGGCATGGGCGCAGTATACAAAGCCCGAGATCGCGAGGTCGACCGCGAGGTTGCCCTGAAAGTCATTCGCCCCGAACTGACAGGGCATCCGGATATCGTACGGCGATTCAAGCAGGAATTAATTCTGGCGCGGCAGGTCACCCACAAAAACGTGGTTCGCATTTTCGATTTGGGAGAAGCCGAAGGCGCGAAATTCATTTCCATGGAGTTCATCGATGGCCGGGATTTGAGATCTCTCCTGGCTGAGCGTGGGAAGTTTGAGCCCGAGGAAGCGATAGGAATCATCGAGCAGGTCTGCCACGCGTTGGACGCCGCCCACACGGCAGGAGTCATCCACCGCGACCTTAAGCCGCAGAACATCATGGTTGACAAGCAGGGCAGGGTTGCGGTGATGGATTTCGGAATCGCGCGCTCGACGGAATTGAGCGGCCTGACGCAAACCGGCGTGTTAATGGGCACTCCCGCATACATGTCGCCGGAGCAAGCGAAGGGTGAAGAAGTCGATTCAAGGTCTGACCTGTTTTCGCTGGGCATCATCTTCTACGAGTTGCTCGCCGGCAAATCCCCGTATGAGGCCACAACGTCGGCCGGCAGCCTGTTGAAGCGCATTCAGGAACGCGCCGTTCCGCCTGCCAAGCTGGATCCTGCGATACCAAAGTTCGTGAATGACGTCGTGGTCCGGTGCCTGGAGATTGACCCCGAACGCCGCTATGCGAGCGCGCACGAGATTGTGCAGGACGTCGAAGCCCGCCACCCCAGACGCCGCGGCGTCACCCCCCTTCACTTGCCGCGCTTCCGGACGGTGGAGGAGTTCGGCACGAGATGGATCGCGCCCGCGCTGGGCCTGCTACTGCTCCTGGCCCTCGGCCTGGTGTTTCGGGGAAAAATCTTCGCACCGGTGACCAAGCCGGCGGAGCCGGCTATTTCCCTGGCGATTCTTCCCTTCCGCAATGCTTCGGGCGACCCCAAGCTCGACTGGCTCGGATCGAGTCTGGCCGAGATGTTGAGCACGGACGTGGGGCAGTCGTCCCACCTGCGGATGGTTTCTTCCGACCGCCTGCATCAGATTCTCCACGACCTGCAAATATCGCCGGACTCGACCCTAGACCCCGACACCCTGCATCGCGTGGCGGATTTCAGCAGCGCGGAGACCGTGGTCTGGGGGCAATATGCCAGGTTTGGAGAACAAATTCGAATCGACGCCAAGCTCCAGGACCTGAAGCACGACCGCTCCGCAGCCCTCAAGGAAGAAGCTCCTAACGAGAAGGCGGTTCTTGAAGCCGTCGATCGTTTGGCCGAAGCCATCCGGCAGAACCTTGCCTTGTCTCCCGCCATGGTCAAGGAACTTGAGGTGCGCTCGTTCAAACCCTCTTCGAAATCTCTGTCCGCGCTCCGTTACTATAATGAGGGTGTTCAGTTCCTGCGCCAAGGGAGAGATCTCGACGCCCAGAAGCAGCTCCAGGCCTCAGTCCAGGAGGACCCGGAGTTCGCGCTGGCTTATTCCAGCCTTGCTCAGGCCGACGCCAACCTGGGCTATGAGAACGAAGCGGAACAAGCCTCGCGAAAGGCCTTGGAGCTGAGCGAGGCCCTGCCGCCGCAGGAAAGGTACCGGATCGTAGCCAGCCATGCACGGATCATGAAGGACTACCCAAAAGCCATCGAGGCCTATGAGAATCTCGCCAAGGCTTCGCCGGGCGATTCCGATGTCCAGCTCACCCTTGGCTCACTCTACGAAGGGACTAGCGCGTTCCAAAAAGCTCGCGAGTACTACGCGGCGGTACTGAAAGCCGATCCGCAATCTGTCGAGACGCTATGGAAGATGGGTGGCGTGGAGATCGAGAGCGATAACCCGCAGGCTAGTCTCGATTTCCTGAACCGTGGCCTCACGCTTTCGGTCCAAACCGGAAACGATGAGAAAAAAGCCCTCATTTTGCATGCGATCGGCGTCGCCTACAGACTGATGAATAAGCCGGAGGATGCCCTGCGCAACTACCAGGAGTCACTTGCCATCCAGCGCCGTCTTGGCCAGAAGCGCGGCGCGGCCGCCAGCCTCGGCGAAATGGCCCAGGTCTATTCTCTCCTCGGTAAGCCGGACGAGGCCCTGGCTAGTTTCAACGAGACCCTGAAACTGGAGCGGGAAATCGGCGCCAAGAAGGAGGTGGGCGACACGCTGATCGATCTCGCTAACTTCTACGAGTACCGCGGCGAGCACGAGCAGGCGCTAAAGATGTACAAGGAGTCGCTCGTAATCCAGCGCGAGGCGGGCGACGAGAACTATCAAGGCTTGTGCCTCAACAACATAGGTAGCACCTATTTGTCAAGAGGCCAGTACGATGATGCGCTGACGTATTTGCAGCAGGCACTCCAGTTGCGCGAGAAATTAAAGGTCCCGGGCGATATCGCGGAGACTGTGCATACCCTGGCGGAGACGAACGTCAAGCTGGGGCAATACGACCAGGCCCTCAGGGAGTATCTTCGCGCCCTCGAACTCCACCGCAGCGCCGGCGACAAGCGAACCGCCGCCATGGATTCCTATGGGCTGGGGACGTTGTATGGCTACCAGGGCCGCTACGGCGCGGCTCTGAATTCCGAGCAAGAGGCTCTCAAGACCTTTCGGGAGCTTCAGGAGCGCAGCCCCACGATGGCCGAGATGCTGAGCAGCTACGGCGGCGCGCTGGCCGAGGCGGGCCGTTGGGAGGAAGCTCAGAAGACTCTGGATGAAGCGCTCAACCTGGCCCGCGAACTGAAAAGTCAACCCGTTGTCGCACAGACGCTCAACTTTCAGGGGGACAGCGCCTTCTATCGAGGCGACTTCAAGTCAGCCCAGGCGCTTTATGGGCAGGCGCTCGAGATGGCATCGCACACCAAGGATCGCGACCAGGTGCAGGCGTCCAAAATCGGCTTGGCCAAGGTCGCTTTACAGCAAGGGCGCTCGCGGGAGGCCATCAGCTCCTTGCGGGCGCTCGCTCAGGAAGCGGACAGCCTGGGACTGAAGTATTCATCGGTAGAGTGCTCGGTTGACTTGGGGGAGGCCTTGGAGAAAAGTAGAGATTATTCCCGCGCCCGGCAGGAACTCGACCCGGCCCTGGCCAAGGCGGAAAAGCTGGGGCTGCGAACATTGCTGGCCAAGGACCACTACCTCCTGGCGACGGCCCTGCGCGCGACCGGTAATGGAACAGAAGCCACGCCCCATTATCGCGAGGCACTACGACTGCTCGACGAAATCCGCAAGGAGCCCGGCGCCGAGAAGGTGATGGAACGCGCCGACCTGAAATCTATCTACACAGATTCCGCTCGCTGGTCCCAAGCCAACAAAGGCTAAAAAAACAGCCGGGCCAACAGGGCCCGGCTCACCGTCCACAAACCGCATGGTCGGGCACTGGTGTCATTTGCGAGACATGGGCGCTCGAAGCCGCAGTCATTCCCTGCGGCGGTCACCTGGGAAGAGTGGGGGCGCCAGCGCGTGTTTGTTTTTTCCGCACGCCTGGCGCCCCGAATCGTCCGCTCTACTGTCCTGTGCCCGAGAGTAGTATTTTCTGCGGGCTGTTTCGGGCGTTATCCGTAATCACCACGCTCCCCGACTCCGAACCTGTCACCGAGGGCGTGAATGTGACAGTAATCGTGCATGAGGAACCCGCCGGTAGCGTAGCCGCCGGTGAAAGTGGACAGGTGCTCGATTCCGAGAAATCCGCTGAGTTTTTGCCGGCGATCGCGATGCTAGAGATCATCAGGTCCGTAGCGCCCGTGTTCTTGAGCGTCACAGGCTTGGCCGTGCTGGAACCCCCCGTCTGTTTACCGAAACTCAAGCCGAACGGAATCAGCCAGGCCTGAGGATTGATTACCATGGCGCCCAGATAGACGCTCTGCGGGCTGGAAAACCCGCTACCCACCACGTTCAGTATGGCTGCTTGCGGGGCATAGTTAGGCCCTGCGAAGAAGGCGACGTCAATCGTACAGCTCTTTCCCGCAGCCAACTGCCTGGGGCAGAGGTTAACCGCGACAAACTCCTTGGAATCCCCTCCGGACAGTAGCGAAATAAAGGGATTGTTGATCATCATTAGCCCCGGCCCTGGGTTGCTCAGCGTCACGCTCTTCGCGGTGATCGTGCCCACATAGACCGTGCCGAAATCCAGGCTCGGGGGCGAGACGATACCCAGGCCCAGATTGACGATCGCCGTGTCCGTATTTATGTTGCGGGTCCCTCCGGTAATGTCGCCCAGGGTGATGTTCGCCCAGTCGAGTCCGCCGTCGTCTGCAATGATCAGCCCGGGGTTCGGCTGCAGTGATTGCGTCTGGTATGTGGACGAGAGCGTGATCAGCGACCCCGAGGGGGCGGTGATGTCGCATGCGATTTGTTTGGGGGGGGTCGACGAATCAAAGCACAAGTCCTCGATGACGATGCAATTGCCACCCGTGCCCTCGATGGGGATGCAAGTTGTGCCGGGCAGCACGGGCGTCCCGCCGGACCACGTGTTGGTGCTGGTGGCTGGCAAACGGGTCGTGTCAAAAAGCGTTGGATTCCACAACTGGAAGTCGACCGCAATAGAAGCGGCACCACCCAGGCTCGACCCGGTTGGAATCGTAATCGTCTGGTTGGTGATGTTGCCGTAGGTGTACGTGACCGGATACCCCGGAGTGATCGGTAGCGGCGGCGTGGTGTAGGAGTTAGTAGTTCCAGTTCCAGCCAGGGCCAGGCCCACGGCACTGCTCCCATTCAAGTAAGGGATCGTGCCATTCGTGGACGCGTACCCCAGATCAACGAGCAGGGTTGCCGTGCCGGCGGTTGGGGGCGAGCCGACGGGGTCCACCCGCCACACTTGGCCATTACCGTAATTATCGTTGGTCACAACATAGAGCCTGTTGGACGCGTCAAACTGAAGGTACAAGGGGTAATAGTATGCCCCGTCGTCGTAGGGGAAGCTCACGTACGTGCTCTGAAAGACGCCGAGCGCGTTGAACTGGTTGATGGTTGGGGTATTTGTGGGGGGAGCATTTCTCGAGCTCGACACATAGATGTTGCCAAAACTGTCTACGGCAACGCCGACGGGAAACCACAAGTCGCCATAAGGAATCAACAGGCTCGTCGTGGAGGCTCCGGGCGCAGTTTGTTGAAGAACATCCGCCGCGGGAGAGCCGTCGCCCGGGTACTGATCAACGATCAGCAGTTCATCGGAGTGGTTAAACGTGGTGCCCGCGCCCTCCATCGCGCCGTTCGCCGCAGGGATTACCTGGACGGGAGGGAGGATGGGGTTGTCCGAGCTATCGAAGCTGATTTGCCACACCCCGTTGCCGTCTTCTGTGTTAAAGGTGAGCTGTCCCGTGGTGCTGAAGCTCGGGCCTTGCACCTGGTCCGGAGCACCGCACCCCGTCTCCCCGCACGAAGACTGGTAAACCGTCTGCAACGTGCCCCCGGTTGTCTGAGGAAGCCGAAAGATGTAATAGTCGTTGGGGTCGGTAATATAGATCAGGCTGTCCGGCCCTACCGCGAGGCCCTCAGGCTCAAAAGACTCTGACGTCGAGCTGTAAAGCACGGACGTTACCCCGCTGCTGCCGTCCACCGCGAGGATCTGGCCTCCGGAACCGGTGGAAACATAAACCGGCGGGCCCGGCTGCGTCGGAGGAATCCGCCAGGCGAAAACGGCCGGAATCTCACTGATAGGAATCTGTCCGCTCGGGTAGTAGGACGGGCATTCCTCGACGCAGGTCGGATCGAACAGGATGTTAGCAAAGTTGCCGAAACCTCCTGTGCGCTCACCGGCGGTCGGAACGTAGGCATTCGCGACTATTCCCGGAGCAAGAGTGATGGGGTTGCAGAACAACTGGTTGGGAGCACTGGGGCCGGTGGGAAGAGGGACCCCGCTGAGCCCCGAATAACTCGCCGCACTCATCGATCCAACCACCAGCAGGTCTCCGGGCTCGTCCGGGGCTGATATGTAGTAAATGCTGGTAAAGGGCACGTAGCCAGCTGGTATGTTGGAATTGGGCATACATTGCGCCCGCAGCGTGCGGGGAACCGTTAAGCCGACGCAGACAACGAGAATGGAAAGAAAAAGATTGCGCTTAAGCATGGGGAAGACCTCCTGAGTGAATTCGGGTTTGACAACCCGGGCGATTTCGGCATCGACCTGCGGGCTGAGGGTGGGCCAATCGAGGCAAACATGAGCTCGACAGCTTTTTGTCGAATTGTTGGAGAGAAAAGAAAGGAATCAAGGCGAGGATGCGACGCGTCTGGCCGCAAGGCTAGGCCGGCTTTCCTCCTCACACACCGCGCCCCTGAGCCATAGAATTCCACCTTCACTTGGCCCTCCTTGTTGAGCGCAAGGAAATGAGTAGAGAGGAAGAGTGCCGAGGAGTGTGGCACTTTCATGGCCACCTCACGCAACGGCGGACGCTAGACTAGAGACTTGCGGAGCAGGCGTAGCCTGAAGCGGTTCGTCGTGTAATTGTGGTAGCTGAGAATATCCGGCTAAAGGCTAGTCTCGCGAGCCCGGTATGTCAAGAGAAACGACAAAAAAAGGTGTCAATAACTATTAAGGTACTTGTGCGTCGCCAAAACCTGGTCCGCTCCCACCGGCCCTTCCCTGACCGATCATCGCCAGCCACTCGTACAGACTGGCCGTCCGTACGAACGACCCCTCTCTACCCTCAAGGGAATCTGATTGGTAGCGTGACTTGCACACCAAACCGTGCTGCCACTCGGGTAGCTGTTGTGCGATTCCCATCCCACCAATGGCCCTCACGTGATCGAATGCGTCCCGACCAGATTGGGAATGAAAAGTCGGCCTCCCGGGAAGTGACATTGCGAGGCCTGGGTTGCGGAAGAGTGTTGGGAACTGCCTAGGTATAGCTATGTCACAAATCACGCCACAAAGGCCCTCCTAGCAGTGCCACAAGAAGCGGAAGTCATTGAAAAAAATGGTCGGGGCGCCCAGATTTGAACTGGGGACCTCTTGGTCCCGAACCAAGCGCGCTACCAGGCTACGCTACGCCCCGGAAAAGCAGGTGTCAGGTCCCAGGTGTCGGGTGTCGGCAAGAACTCATCCTGACACCTGAAACCTGACACCCGAAACCTGGTTTTTGGTCGGGACGGCCAGATTTGAACTGGCGACCCCTTGCACCCCAAGCAAGTGCGCTACCAGGCTGCGCTACGTCCCGATACGGCGGTGGCGAGTGACAAGTGACGATTGGCGAGTAAATTTCAAGCCACTCTGTCACTTAACACTCAACCGTCGTCACTGCTTTTTTAGCACTTGCGCGAAAGGATTGTCAAGATGGACTGAAGTTCGTGGCGGAGGGCGCGTAGCTGGGGCGCATCAAGGGCAGGCGGAAAGAGGTGACGCTGCTGCTCGGCATGGCGCTGGGAGTTGTTCGCCAGATGCTTTCGCGCCCCGGAGATGGTGAAGCCCTTCCCGTAAAGCAACCGCTTGATCTCCAGCACGAGTTCGACATCCTGGCGGCGGTAGAGGCGGTGCCCGGATTTGCTTTTGGTGGGTTTGAGCGTAGGGAACTCGGTCTCCCAAAATCTCAGGACATAGGGCTTTGTATGCGTCAGCTTGCTCACCTCGCCGATGCGGAAATAAAGCTTGTCAGGGATGAAGACCTCGGAAAGCAAGGCGTCGGAGGAACGGCGGGTGCGCGCTGGGCGGGTTCGAGGCATTCACAACCTCAAGCAAAGGTTGAAGGTCAACTCCAAGCCATCTTAGAGAACTGCGCGGGCAGCGTCAAGGACAAGGGAACAGGGAACAGGGAACAGGGAACAGGGAACAGGGAACAGGGAACAGGGAACAGGGAACAGGGAATCACCAAATGGCGGCCTAAAGAGTCTGTGTGATAGCTCAGCCCCTTTTCCCCTTGGGGGAGAGGGTGGACTGCAGCCGGCGTTTTCTTCAGCCGGGGCTGGCCGGGTGAGGGGGTCCCAACGTGGCTCGCTTATCACATCACCCGATGTTTTCACACAGACTCTAAAGCCGCCTCTCCATCAAACTGTACTACCACCGCAGCGCCCCGTCGCTGGTGCATTACTCCATTTATAATTTGCCATTTTCCTGCTGTTATAACCAGTTTCCGCAAAGGTCGTGCGATGGAGTATACTTGCGACCTCTGCCAGACGCGCGTCCGGAAGTGAGGGGAAAGCTGAAGTACGCGTAAGGATTCTCAAACTGGAGAAGGTCCGTTATGGGGAAATTGATTGTCGGTATCGACGTTGGGGGAACAAAGGTAGCAGGAGGGCTGGTGAGCTTGAAGGGCCGCCTGGAGAAAGCCTTGGTTGTGCCAACTCGTGCGGAAAAAGGGTTCAGGACCAGCTACGGCCAGATCGCACACTTGATCGAGCGGCTGATCAAGCTAGCGGGGGGCAAGGACAATATAGTGGGGGTCGGTGTCTGCGCCCCCGGCCCACTCAACCCCAAAGCGGGTGTCGTTATCAACCCGCCGAACCTCCCGGGCTGGCGCAATATCCAGCTGGCGCATTTGCTCGAAAGCCAATTCCATCTTCCCGCCAAAGTGGAAAACGATGCCAACGCCGCGGGCCTTGCAGAGGTCCTTTTTGGAGCGGCGGTAGGATATCGACACGTTTTTTATGTGACCGTCAGCACCGGGGTTGGAACCGGGATCATCATTAACAAGAAGATCTATCATGGCAAGAACGGCGTCGGGGGAGAAGGCGGACACGTTTCCATCGACATCCACAGCCCCTATCGCTGCGGCTGCGGCACGCTGGGCTGCATCGAGGCGCTGGCGGCCGGCCCTGCCATGGCTCGCCGTGCGCGCGTCGCCCTCGAGCAGGACCACTGCCGCCCAAGCCTGCTGCGCGAACTCTCAGGTGGGGAACTGGAGAAGATTACGCCCGTCCTGATTAAGGAGGCGGCGCGCAAGGGAGACGCCCTGGCCAAGTTCATCATCGATGAGACAGGGTTTTTCCTGGGCGCGTGGTTGGGAGGTATGATGTCGTTGTTCGATCCGGAAGCGATCATCATCGGGGGCGGAGTCGCGCAGATTGGCAAGCCCCTTTTTGAGAAAATCCGGCAGACTATCCCCCAATATACAATCAACCGTCGCTTTGTCGCGACGCTTCCGATCCTGCCGGCGCGGCTGCAAAATAACGTGGGTGTTTACGGCGCCGCGAGCGTATTTCTCCCGGTCGGCGAGGAAGCGGAAGGCGCCTACTAGTCTCGTTCAAAGCGCGAGAACGACCGGTCGATCGTCAAAGACAAGCTCGCCTTGGCATTCTCGACATAGTGGGCGAGTGCGTCGCGGTAGAAGGCCAAGCTCCTTTCACGGATGGAAGTCTCCGGCTCATGGGAACGAACCATGTGGTTGATTTCGTGCAACAGGATGCTGAGGAGTTGCAGGCGCAGGCGTTTGGCCTGGAATTCCCGAAGCCGGCTGCCGGCCACGAATTGCGTATCGAGCGCGATATCCGTCAAAGGCAGCGCCACCCAGCTCTCTACGCGCTGATAAGCGATATCCAACTCTCCAGCCGGATCTCCTCCTAAAGCATCGTGCGGCTCGGCAAAGGGCCGCTCTTTCACAATCACGTGCCGGTGCCCCAGGCAGCCGCAGATGTTGGTGCGGCGGAATTGGATGATTACTACCTTGGGTGAATTGGCGAGGATTGCTTCGTAGGCCGCGCGGCACTCGAGGGGAGCTTCCGCCCAGTCCCGCTCGACGGCGCGAACCATCTCGAGGGCCTTCACCAAATCGCGGCGCCAATGCGCCACCACCACCAGTGGCTTCGGTCGATCCGGAAATACGGCCAAAGCGTAATGGCGACCAGCTAACCACTCCCGCCAGCGAATCCAACGAGGGCGGGAACGAAGGTAGGCCTTCACGGCATCGGGGGTGACCGGCAGCTCTTCCACCATGACATTCCGAATGGCCGATTGAGGATTGTCGATTGCCCATTGAAAGCCTGGGGCGAGTTCCTTGCCGTTCCATAGTCACTCGACAACCGGCCATTCCTGGATCAGCTTCTTGGTCCAATCTCGGCAGCTCATGGCCGGTCGTCGATTGCTGAGGGATGGCGCGGCACGCCAACCTTCCGCGCTGTCAATCGACAATCCTCAATCGTCCATCGTCAATTCCCGGATGGGCCTTTCCTCCGAAGCCAGGATATCGTTGGGGAGTCCCAGCCAACCCGCCAGGGTCGGCGCCACCTGCGTCAATGCGATGCAGCCCAAGTTCCGACCGGTGCTGACGCCCGGGCCGACCGCAATGAAGGACGCCTCAAGGCCGGGGCGGGTGGGCAATTGCCCGTGTGTCCCTCGGTCTTTGACGCTGTCTCTCACCAACGGTCCCTCAAAGCGGTCTGAAAAGTAAACGCCCGGCGCCGCGTCGATGCTCAATTCGGCATCCGGGTCGGCGGAAAGGGATTTGAGCCGCGCGCGGTCCACAACCTCTTCCACGGTCCCCGCTTCAACCAGTCGTTTCACCGCCCGCCGCAAAGACGCGCGCTCCGATGGCGACGGCTCCTCCAGCCAGTAAACGGCGAAAGATCCTCCGGCATGGACGGCGCCCAGCTTGGCAAGCTTTGGGGTACCATCCGCTTCTCGATCGAACAATCCTTCCTCCACCAGAACCGAAAGCGGGGCAGCTTCTTTCTCGACAGGGGCAAACCCGTGGTCGGAGAGGACGACGAGCGTAACCGCCTCACCATCTGAAAAGCCTTCCCGAAAGCGTCCGACCTCTTCGTCCGCCCGCTCGATCGCGGCCAGAGCCTGCGGCGCGGTCGGTCCGAACTGATGGGCCAACTGGTCATAGTGAACAAAGTGAACGAGGAGAAGATCCGGCCGATAGCGATCCCAGAGATAAAGCGCGACCTCGGAGCGCAAGCGGTCGGGAGTAGCGCTGCCGAGAATAGGCTGCAGAACTTTCATCACTTCAGGGAACAATCCCCGGGTGGAATGGCGGGCGGGGGTTTCGAAGTCCCGGTTCGGGTCCGCGCTCCTGGGGTCCCAAATCTCGGGAATGTTGTAATCAATTGCTGCGCCGGCGCTCACCGGCCAACTGACGGCCGCAGTTTTCCGTCCCGTGGCCCGCATGACATCCCAAAGAGCGGGGACGCGCAAGGCGCCCGCAAACCAGCACCACGGCCGCGCTTTTTCGGTCGGGTCGAGTGAAGCCAGGTGGCTATAGATTCCGTGCACGCTCGGAGGCACGCCCGTCACCAGGGTTGCATGGGCCGGATAGGTTGTGGTCGGATAGACGCTCTCGACCAGGTCCGCGCTGGCCCCCGCCTTGACGAGCTCGAGCATATTCGGGACCTTCAGCCCGTAGTCGCCTGGCCGCCGGTAAAAGTCCGGCCGCATCCCATCCACGGAAAGCACTACCAAGCGCGATGGCCGGGACTTGCCCTTCATAGGCGTCAATTCTCCTCCGCTGGCCCCTTCGAGCTACCGAGCTCATGCTCGAATTGAGTGCACGTGGGCCATGGGAACTTCCGCCTGGCTATATCGTATGATATCACCGACAGAGGGGATGGGACCTGCCTGAATCGTCTTCGCCCTCGAAACACTATTCATAATCGAGCCCGTCATTGCTTCCCTGGGCCCTGACACCTGGCGCCTGGTTTTCGCACCTGACACCTGACACCTGGCGCCTGCCCTTCACCGGTGCAATTCGACCACGTCTCTATCGGCCAGGAGGTAATCCCGGTTGACCATCTGGCCCTCAAATTTCCCGTGCCCCCAGACGCGCGCGTACTTTAGTTGGGTGAGAAAATCATGGTGGACATGTGCCGCCAAGTCGAGCAAGCAGGAGCCGCGCTTTAGGATGTAGGGTGCGGTCAGTTCCAGCTTTTTCCCAGGGGCTTTCGTGTAGACTCGGATTACCTCGAGCAAATCAAAAGCGCCGCGGCGGAGTTCATCCAGTCCTTGGCCCGTTTCGGCAGAGACTGGAAGGGCTACGAAGCGCGTCCCGTAGAGGTCTTTCAGAACCTCGAGGCTTTCGGGGGCGCCGCCGGCGTCGAGCTTATTGGCCACGAGCAGTGTCCTTTTGGTGAGCCATCCTGTAGTCCCTGGCAACTCGCCTGCGCCGACCTGGACCTTGGCTCGGGCGAGTTGAGCGAGAGTGGTTTCAAGATCTTCGAGAAGATCCGGATCGCTCAGGTCTACCACCAGCAGAGCGCCATCGGCGTTGCGAATGATCTGATAAAGCCATGACTCAGGGAAGTCGGGATGGACGGGCGGCAGGTCCACAAGCTGGATTTGAATGTCCTCAAACCTCATCATACCCGGCAAGGGCCCGCGGGTGGTGAAGGGGTAATCGGCCACCTCCGGCATGGCATGGGTGAGTTGCCGGACCAGCATCGACTTGCCGCTGTTGGGCGGACCAACCAACGCCACTTGGCCGGCCCCCTCCTTCTCGATGCGGTGGATAATGCCGGCGCGGCTGACCGGCTTCCTGGCCTGTTCCGTGCGCAGTTTGGAGAGCCGCCGCTTCAGGTCGGCTTGCATCTTTTCCGTCCCTTTGTGGCGGGGGATGGTGGCCAGCATTTCTTCCAGCCCGGCAAGCTTCTCTTCCGACGTATCGGCGGCCTTGAAGCGTCGCTCGGCTTCGAGGTATTCGGGGGTGAGATTCGCAGGCATAGGCTTTAAGAACAGTGACGAGTGACGAGTCCAGGACCTATTGTACTAGGGGCTGGGGACAATTCTATAGTCAATGGTGAATTAACAACTGCAAAAAGCGGAACATATCGACAAGAACTCGCCCGCTCCGCGGGCTTCGTCCACCTCAGCCTGCGGCGATGATTCGGCGCGCGTGATATGATGGCCGATGCAAACTGTAGGGCTCTCTTTAGGAGGTGTTGATTATGCGGAGCCGGACAGGGCGAGTGCTCCTGGTGAGTCTCTTTTGGCTATTGTTCATCCCGCTTCCCGTTCCAATTCTCGCGAGGCAACGGGCTGAGCCGGGCACACCGGAACTGCGCGCGCCCGCTGGTGATCGTCGGGCAAAGATCGATGTTTCGGGGGAAACAATTCTTCCCAACGGCCGCCTGATAACTCCGCTAGGCCGCCACGTTAAGGTAGCTCCCCATCCTTACGGACTTGCCCTCAGCCCGGATGGCAAAACCCTGGTGACCGCCAACAGCGGCACAAATCCGTTTTCCGCCTCCATTATCACTCAACTGGAAGGCCCCGCACCCCAAGTCACTCAAATCCCACCTGGCTTCAAACCTGCCGATGCCGACCCCGACAGCGTTTTCCTCGGAGTCGCTGTGGCGCCGGATAATCGAACCCTGTATCTTTCTGAGGGGAACAACGGAAGGGTTGGCATCTTCGACCTGGTCACCCACCAGCGTCTATATTCATTGAGTATCGACGGGACTTCCCAAGGTAAGACCTATGCCAATAGCCTTACTGCAAATCTCCTGCTTTCGCCGGATGGTCGTCGCCTTTACCTCCTCGACCTCGCCCATTTCCGGCTGGTCATTCTTGATACAGATTCAAAGCAGATTGTCTCCAGCATTGCTGTCGGTCGCATGCCCTTCGGCTTAGCGCTTTCGCCGGACGGCAGGTTTGTATACGTGTCTAACGTGGGCATGTTCCAGTACTCCCTGATTCCCGGATACGACGCGAACCGGCCCAAGCGGACGGGGTTGGAATTTCCGCCCTACGGTTTCCCCTCAAAGGAAGCGGCCGAAGGCACGACTGTCGAGGGAAAGGAAATCCCCGGGCTGGGCGATCCGAATGCGCCTGAGTCAAATTCGCTTTGGGTAATCGATGCGGCTGACCCCGCCCTGCCCAAAGTCATTGCCAAGATCAAGACCGGAAACCAGGTGGGAGACCACTCCGTGGGCGGCTCCAGTCCTGGCGCGGTCGTAGCCGGCCGCCACAGAGTTTTCGTCTCCAACGCCACCCAGGACAGCATCACCATCATTAATGCGCGCTCAAACAGGGTGGAGACAACCATTTTACTGGAGCCCGCGGGCACAGTTAAGGGATTGCGTGGTGTGCTTCCTTTCGGCATGGCGCTTAGCCCGGACGAGAAGCTTCTATACGTAGCATGCTCCGGGATCAATGCCGTGGCGGTGCTCGACGCCCGCAACGGGCAAGCCTTGGGCTACTTCCCCACCGCTTGGTTCCCGGCCCGGCTGGCTCTGAGCCCGGACGGCAAGACGCTTTACATCGCCAATGCGAAAGGATTTGGCGCCGGACCCAACGGCGGACCGAATTTCCAAGAGGGGCCGGAAGGAACCTACATCGGCGACATCACCAAGGGCATTGTTTCGGCGATCCCGTTGCCAGTTACTTTCACCGACCGTTATGAGATTCCGACATCTTCGATTGGGAAGCATGTGCCCGAGGAACAGCGGCCATGGGACGAAAGGACACATGTCTTCGCGCCCGGAGCAGCCGTACCGGAGGCGCTGTGGAGGCTGACAGCCCAGGTGTTGTTCAACAATGGTTTTTTGCCCGGCCCCGCGAGCCCGGCTGTATCTTCGCGCAGAGCTGAATCGCCCGTCCCGCCGCCCGGTCACGCTAGTGCGAAGATCAAGCATGTCGTCTTCGTCGTGAGAGAAAACCGGACTTTTGATGAGGTCCTTGGCGACGTGCGCATCGCGGGTGCAACGGTGGAGGGCGAGCCCAGCATGGCGCGCTGGGGTGAAAACGCGTTGGTGAAAGAGAAGGAGGAGCCGACGGCCGTGGAGGACGCGCGTGTCACCCCCAATGCACACGCCTTAGCACGTAGGTTTGCCTTCAGTGACAACTTCTACGTGGACTCGGACGTTTCTGTGGACGGCCACCATTGGCTGGTTGGGAATTATCCCAACGAGGTGGTCGAGACAGAATGGCCGGCCTCTTACGGCCACCGGCTGAGCTTCGTGCCTGACGCTGACGCGCCCGGTCGCCTAAGCTTGGAATGTGCGAACCCCTGCCCGGAAACTTATCTGGAGGCAGGTTCTCTTTGGGAGCACTTGGCAAGGCATCACATCAATTTCCGAAACTATGGCGAGGGCGTGCCGTTGCCTGGTAGCAGCGGCGGTCCCGGTCTTATGCCTGCCGGCGTCCGGGAAGCGGTCAACATGCCGATGCCCGAGGTTCTGTTCGAGAATACTTCGCACAGCTACGCCACCTTTAACACGAACATCTCCGATCAATACCGATTCGGGCAATTCCAACGCGAGTTCGAGCTTCGATATGCAAGCGGCAAAGAGCCGCTCCCACAGTTCATTTACATCTGGCTGCCCAACGATCATACGGCCAAGCCGCGCCCGGAAGATGGCTATCATTATCGTGCTTCCTATGTGGCAGATAACGATCTGGCGTTGGGAAAGCTGGTAGAGCTGTTATCACACAGCGCCTTCTGGAAGGATATGGCCATCTTCGTGACTGAGGACGACGCCCAGGGCGGGCAAGACCACGTGGATGCTCACCGGAGCCTATTGCTGGTGATCAGTCCATATGCTCGGCGCGGCGTCTCGCACGTCCACACCAGTATAGCCAGCATCCTGAAAACCTTTGACCTCATTTTCGGCCTGCCTTATTTGAACCAATACGATGCCGCCGCCACCGACCTCTCTGATATGTTCGCCGAGGTGCCCGATTTCGCGCCGTTTGAGGCGTTGCCTTCCGATACGCGCATCTTCGACCCCGCGAAAATCCACGAAACGGGACTTGACATGCAAGCGCACCCCGGCGCCCCGCTGGACGACCCCGAGACCATTCGGAAGGAAATGCGGGATCGGGATGATGAGAATTAACGTCTCACGCAAAGACGCAAAGTACGCAAAGGGCGCGGAGAAAGGGAATGAGTTGCACTTTACGTTCCCTTGCGCCTTGGCGTCTTTGCGTGAGTTTTTTGTTTTCCGGTCCGTTCCTTAAGACCGCGCGGGTCAAAAGGCGACCCAATCGTGTACAATGGAGATTCAAGCCGAAGGGCAAACAAATCATCGAGGGGTGATTTGAGGAACGCGCCAATTGGGGTTGGTTTGCTTTCGACTTTCGACTCTCGACTATCGACTCTCGACTTCCGAATGCCCAACCTCCTCGACCAACTTAATCCCCAGCAGCGTGTCGCCGTAGAAGCGACGGAAGGGCCTCTGCTTGTCCTGGCCGGGGCCGGCAGCGGCAAGACGCGCGTTATCACCTACCGGATTGCCAAGCTGATTGAAACCCGGCAAGCGTCACCCGAGAATATCCTTGCGGTGACGTTCACCAACAAAGCCGCCGACCAAATGAGGGAACGAGTCGGACGGCTGCTTTCCGGGCAGGTCGAGCTTCGGCCCGGGGCGCCCCACGTTTCCACTTTCCATTCGTTTTGCGTCAGCGTGCTGCGCCGTCACATCGAGCGGCTCGGTTACAGCCGGGGTTTCACCATCTATGATGAGGACGATCAGTTGCGCATGGTGAAGGCCTGCATGCAGGAACTGAATCTCAGCGAGAAGATCATCTCGCCGCGAACCGCCCTGGCAAAAATCAGCTACGCCAAGAATCGGGGATGTTCTCCGGAGGAGCTAAACAAGGAGGCTGTCAACCCGGAAACCCAGCGGCTGGCCTCGCTCTACCAGTTGTACGAAACCAAGCTACGACGCGCCAACGCGCTCGACTTCGACGATTTGCTGCTCAAGACAGTGGACCTCTTTTATCAGGCTTCCGAGGTCTGCGAAAGCTACAACCGGCGTTTCCGCTATATTGAGGTGGACGAATTCCAGGACACGAACCACATCCAGTACCAGTTGATCCGCCAGTTGACGCTACTCGAGCAGAATCTCTGCGTCGTCGGCGATGAGGACCAATCCATTTATCGCTGGCGCGGGGCTGACATCGATAATATCCTGAACTTCGAGAGAGACTATCCCAGGGCGAAGGTCATCCGCCTGGAGCAGAACTACCGCTCCACCCAGCTCATTCTTGACGCGGCGGGGGCCGTGGTGAGCCGGAACCTGGCGCGCAAAGGTAAGACCCTTTGGACGGACCACGGCCGGGGGGAGAAGATTCGCTTATTCGAGGCGCGCAGCGCCGACGAGGAAGCCCAATTCGTGGCGGGTGAAGTGGCGAACGCCGTTGCACGGCCGGGAGAGGGGAACGTGGCTGTGCTTTATCGCACCAATGCGCAATCGCGCGTGCTGGAGGAGAGCTTGCGCCTCTGCGGGATCGGTTATCGGCTGGTGGGCGGGTTCAGTTTCTACGCGCGCGCGGAAATCAAGGATGCTCTCGCTTACGCGCGGCTGGCCAATAACCTGCGTGACGACGCGGCATTGGGGCGCATCGTCAACACGCCCCCGCGCGGGATTGGCGACACCACGTTCGGAGCGCTGGCGGAGTTCGCCCGGCAGAACCGGCTAAGCCTGTGGGAAGCGCTCGAGCAGGAACTGTTTCAGAAACGATTGCCCCCCCGGGCCCTGAGCGCCCTGGGAAGCTTCCATTCGCTTATGAAGGAACTGGTGGAGGACCGTCAGCGCTTGCGCCTGGGGGAGTTCTTCAAAGCTATCTTGGATCGAACCGGTTACCTCGAGCTCCTGGAACAGGAGCGCCAGCCGGCCTCCGAGGACCGCATTGAGAACCTCGAGGAGTTGGTGAACGCGGCTGCTGAAGCCGAAGAGCAGGGTCTGACGCTGGCGGAATTCCTGGACCATGCCTCGCTCGTTTCCGACGCGGATGATTACGACGAACATTCTCGCGTCAACCTGATGACTCTGCACAGCGCCAAGGGCCTGGAATTCGAAGCCGTATTCCTGGTGGGCATGGAGGAAGGACTGTTTCCCCACCAATTCTCCGCTAACGATCGGGAGGGGATTGAAGAAGAGCGGCGGCTCTGTTATGTGGGCATGACCAGGGCAAAGGATCGCCTGACTCTATCCTGGGCCCGGCGACGACGCTCCTACGCCCGTGAATCCTTTGAGGAAACAAAACCTTCCCGTTTTCTGGGGGAGATCCCACAGGAATTTCTGGAACCTTTGAGCTCCGCAGCGCTAAGTTGGAAGCCGCGAACGGAGTGGGAAAACGCGGTCAATTCCGTCGCCAGCGTCGAGCGGTTTCTCAGAGAGCGCGGGATGCGCGGAGCTGCGGATGGCTCCGACGGGCGCTCCATCGCCCACTCACGCTGGCGAATCGGGTCGAAGGTCCGCCATGCTAAATTTGGTGTGGGAACTGTCCTTGCCGCGGAAGGCGAGGGCGAGGATACCAAGTTGACCGTGAGCTTTCCGGGCTATGGCCAGAGAAAGTTCATGACAAAGTATGCTGGGCTGGAGAAAGCGTAGCAGAAGGATTTCACCACGGAGAACAGGGAGGTCACGGAGAACGATATCCGTCATTCTGAGCGAAGCGAAGAATCTCCGTAGTCCCAGGGTCAAACAACTGCCGAGATTCTTCGCTTCGCTCAGAATGACAGACACTCGTTTGATGAAAGTGCTTGTCTTTGTCTCCTCTATGCGCTCTGTGGTGAATACTTTGTTCGACCGTCTGACTAAGGAGCGAGAAGCAGACTATGAACACCAAGAACATTAAGGACAAGGCAGAACGGAAAAAGCTCAAGCGCGCGGCGCGCAAGAAGCGTCCTCTCAAACCGAAGCGGACAGAGCCGCGCGGTTCCCGCAAGCCCAAGATCAAGAAGCGAGGTCCAGGCGCGCCACCACGGCGGTAGCTGAGATTCGTCATGATCGGGTGATCGGGCGATCTGGAGATCGGGTGAACAACGTGTCAAGCGAGCGACCGATCCCGGAATCGGATTAAGGTGACGGCTGTTCTCCCGATCACCCGATCTGCCGATCGCCCGATCCGATACAGGAATCGCATGGCCAGTCAATTTCTTCGGAAAAAGAGCATCGATAAGCTCATTGCGGATGCCGACGCACCCGGGCATCGACTCCGGAAAACACTGGGCCCATGGTCGCTGACAGCGCTGGGCATTGGCGCCATTATCGGCACGGGAATTTTCATCCTGACCGGCACTGCTGCCGCGGGCGAGGTTCTGGAAGTGCGCTCGATTCTCAAAGCCCCGCTGCTAGACGTGCTGCTGCACGGGGCGAAGGCGCTGGGAATGGCAGGACGGCCCGGAGCGGGCCCGGGGATTGCCCTCTCTTTCCTTCTGGTGGCATTTGCCTGCACGTTGGCCGGACTCTGCTATGCCGAATTGGCCTCCATGATCCCCATTGCGGGGAGCGCCTACACATATTCCTATGCCACCTTGGGTGAGATAGTGGCCTGGATCATCGGTTGGGACCTCATCCTGGAATATGCCGTCAGCAACATGGCGGTGGCGGTGGGATTCTCCGCTTATGTGGACAGCCTGCTGCGCGGCTTCGGGCTGGAACTGCCTCGCAAGCTGATGGGGCCCATGATTGTGGGGGGAAAAGCGACCGGGGCTTATTTTAACGTGCCGGGCTTCCTGATCGTGATGATCCTCACCGTGATTCTGGTAATTGGAATCCGGGAAAGTGCCGGGGCCAACAATCTGATGGTGGGCGCGAAGCTCATCGCCATCCTCATCTTCCTCACTGCCGCCTCGCGATTTATCCACGTCTCGAATTGGAAGCCCTTTATGCCCAATGGCTTTCAGGGGGTGTTAACTGGAGGGGCGATTGTCTTCTTCACCTACATTGGTTTTGACTCGGTCTCCACCGCTGCCGAAGAGTGCCGGAATCCTCAGAAGGACGTTCCTTTCGGAATCATCGCCTCGCTGGTGATTTGCGCTGTGCTCTATGTATCGGTGGCCTTGGTCTTGACGGGAATCCAGCACTGGCCAACCTTGCGCAACGCCGCCCCCGTTGCCAATGCCTTGATGGCCATTGGCCTTTCGAACGTCATGAAGTGGGTGACCGTAGGCGCGCTGACAGGGATGATTAGTTCCTTGCTCGTCTTCCAGTTGGGCCAAGCGCGAGTTTGGTTCGCCATGTCGCGCGACGGCCTGCTACCTCGAGTGTTCTCGAAGGTTCACCCGCGCTTTCGCACCCCTCACGTCAGCACCTGGGTGGCAGGGTTCTTTGTGGCCATCCCCGCCGGCATCTTCGACATCGGCACCCTGGCCGACCTCTCCAACATAGGGACTTTGTTTGCCTTCGTTCTGGTGTCGTTGGGCGTGCTTGTGCTCCGCCACACCCAGCCTCAGCGCCGCCGTGCTTTTCGCACCCCTTGGGTTCCCGTAGTTCCCCTCCTTTCCATCCTCTGTTGCCTCGTCCTTATGGCCAGTCTGCCGATCGAAACCTGGGTGCGATTCCTCGTGTGGCTGGTCATTGGCCTGACCATCTATTTCGGCTACAGCAGGCACCGCAGCGAATTTGGCAGGAGTCCGCGGGAAATACTTCCCGAGGCCACTGCGCCTGCCGTGCCTGCACCAAAGGTCTGATGTCACCCCTAGCAGGGTTAAGAAGTCATGTTAGATGCTCCTTTCCCACGGCTGCCGCCCTCGGCCACAGCATATCGCCCGCTCGGCGGGCTGGCTTATCTAACGAACTTCTGCCTCAGAACGCTAGCCTCTGGCACCCAAAACCGGAGGACTGACCCCTCCAGCGTGAATTCCCCCTATTCGGTGAGTGTCAAAGTGTCGCCCTGGAAGGCTTCGGACGGCCTCCGCCTACATGCAACTCGTTTGCAATAAGCGACTTCATCCTCGGGGACCTTCTCACCCATTTTATTGTTGGTCTGGAACGCTTTTTGCCCTATAATGCCTTCCAATGTCACACAGCGCGAAGTTTGACTCACCCTTGAACCTTTACGAAGCAGAACGTCAATCCTACCTAATGGTTCGGACTATTCTTGGCGGTTGGGAAATTCGTCGTTCGTTCAATCAGATTGGCATCCATGCCGGGGACCGGATCCGGGTTGTCTGCCGGGCACCGTTTGGAGGTCCGCTGGTCATTGACAATCGAGGAACGCAAGTCGCTGTCAGCAAGCAACTGGCCGAGAAGATCAAGGTAGAAGTTCTGCCGTGAAGGTCGCTCTCGTCGGCCAACCCAACTGTGGCAAGAGCACGCTGTTTAATGCTGTCGCAGGCTACCGCTCCCTGACCTCCAACTTTGCCGGGACCACGGTCGAATACACGCGCGGGCAGGCGCGCGTGGATGGGGCGGTGGTTGACTTGGTTGATCTGCCGGGCCTCTATTCTTTGACCCCAACAAATCCCCTTGAGGCCGTCGCTCGCCAATGTCTGCTCAGTGGCCAATGGGATGTGATCATCAACGTCATGGACGCTTCGCAACTGGCGCGAAGCCTGGAACTGACGCTCGAACTCAAGGACCTGGAAGCCCCGCTGGTGGTCTGCTTGAACATGATGGACGAGGCGGCACGAAAGGGCATCCTGATCGATTCCAAGGCACTTTCCCTCGCCCTCGGGGTTCCCGTAGTGGAGACGATTGCCGCTCGTGGACAGGGCATCCTCGACTCGTTCCGAGCTGCTCTGGGTCTCACCCGCCAGAAGTCGCAGGTTTACACCCAACCCTTCATCTACGCGCCGGAAGTCGAGGACACCGTCGCGCGATTGGCGCAGAAGCTCGCTGGTTTTAGCTCCCCTCCTCAGCGGGAGGAGAGGTTAGGGGCTGGCGGGTACCAAGATCACCCTTCCTCCAACCACCCCCCAGCCCCCTCCTTAACAAGGAGGGGAACCGGCGGTGACACTGTTGTTTCCACCGCTGTTGCCAATGCCACAGCCCAGACCGTGCCGGACGCGGCATTCCCGTCGGCTCGATTCGAGGCGCTGCAGCTTGTACAAAGTGATCCCCACGTGCTGGCGCAACTCCCTACCCCCTTGGTGTCGGCGGCCGTTTCTCAGGCCCAGGACGAAATCACACGCCTTCTGGGTCAGCCTGCGGACGCGGCCATTTCCTCCGCGCGGCACGCCGCATGTCTGAACCTCTTCGAGCGCACCGCCCGCGTCACCCATCCTCGGAGGGATTGGCGGGAGCAAGTCGACCGGCTCGTGTTGCATCCGGTTTGGGGGTATGCGGTGCTGGGGCTGGTTCTCCTGGGAATCTTTCAGTTGATCTTCACGGTGGGCAAACTTGGCGAGGACCGCATCCTGGGTGTGTTCAACGCCCTCATCGCCTCCATGTCTCGATATATGGCCCCGCAGAGTGTGCTGCTGGCAGGGTGCAAAGGCGCTTTGCTGGGGACGGCAGGCGCCGTGGCCATTGTTCTGCCTTACTTGTTGCCCTTCCTGGTATGCCTCGCCGTGCTCGAGGACCTGGGGTACCTCTCGCGGGTAGGCTATCTGATGGACGCCCTCATGCACCGCCTCGGCCTGCACGGCACTGCGACCCTGCCTGTGCTTCTCGGTTATGGGTGCAGCGTTCCGGCGGTAATGGCAACGCGTATTCTTAGTTCCCGGCGTGATCGCTTCATCGCGGCCTTCCTCGCGGTCCTGGTCCCCTGCTCGGCGCGCATGACGGTGATTATGGCATTGGTGGGCGTCTATTTGGGCGCCTATTACGCGCTCGGTATCTACGTTTTGAATCTCCTGGTGGTGGTGCTGGCCGGGCACATCCTGGCTCAGATCTGGCCTGAGATCTCACCTGGGATGTTAATGGAAGTCCCCGCCCTCCGCCTGCCCGCGCCGAAGGTGGTCGTGATGAAAACGTGGTGGCGGCTGCGCGAGTTCGTGTTGGTAGCGTTCCCGCTGCTCGTCGTAGGCAGCGCCATCCTAAGTCTGATCGAGTTCTATGGATGGCAACACGTCATCAACGCCGCCCTCTCGCCGCTGACCGCTCTGCTGGGTCTGCCCCGCGCCGTGGGCTTGACCCTGATCTTCGGCGCGCTGAGAAAAGAACTCTCTCTCCTGATGCTCATGCAGGCCCTGGGAACCACTAGCGTGGCTTCTGTAATGAGCGTTGCACAAATCCTAATCTTCACTCTCTTCGTTACTTTTTATCTTCCTTGCATGGCCACGCTCGCTTCCATGTTTCGCGAGCTGGGCTGGCGCCTCACTGCCGCTGCCGCTACTGCTTTGCTTGTCCTGGCCGTGGGCATCAGCCTGGCGGCGCGCGTCATCCTGGCGGCTCTGTGAGGGCGCTTCTATGGGCGTCGCACGACCATCCCTTTACTCGACTGAGTCTTTACCTAGCATTTCCTGCAATTGCGTCACGAGTGCCGGCAAATCTTCAGTCACCGCGCTCCATACCTGGTCGAGATCGATGTCGAAGTACAAATGCAACAGCCGATTCGCATGGCGACGATTTGCGCCCAGGGAATCTGAGGATTGCTTTCTTTGGTTTCCTTTCCAATGCGGGCCGCTGCCTCGCCGATAATCTCAACGCACTTGACCAGACCCAACGACCAGACGAGGTCGGCATCCAGGTCGTTGCGGGTGCGTCCTGAGGCGGATTTCATTGCCTCCGTGGCTGCGTCCAGCATGTGACGGAGGCGCGTCCGGTCACTCTTGGGCATACTGGACCTCACTGGTGCGCGCCACTTCGTCCCGGAAATATCGCTCAGCTCCGCCGGCGTCCGCAGGTCCACTTTCCGCCCCAACGCCTCGGAAAGTTCGATCTCCAGGCCTGCCATTCTGAGTAATCCCACCGTGTGGCCCGGCTCGAACTCCACCAGCACGTCCACGTCGCTGTCAGGGCGAAAGTCCTCACGCAGGACGGACCCGAATAGCGCCAACTTGCGGACGTGGTGCCGCTTGCAAAACTCCGCGATGATTTCTTTTGGCAAACTAATGCCGTGATAGCCCATATTTAATTCCACCTCGTCTTCCTACCGCATTTTAGTCCGTCCGGGCCCCAAACGAGAAGCGTAAGGCAAGGTCGCTGCCCGGCAACCGGAACGACACCCTCCGTGTTCCCTATGCCTCCAAGGCCCCAACACAGAGTCCACGGAGGATCCCAGTGACCTCTGTGTTAGGCTTTTTCTGGCACAGAGCACACAGAGGCATTACGCGAGAAAAACCTCGCGGCACGCGAGGCGTCCCGCCACAGGGGATTTCAATCGTCAATCGTCAATTGGCGATCCTACAATGGGATGTTCCCATGCTTCTTGGGCGGGTTAGCGTCGCGCTTGGTTTCGAGCATGCGGAGGGCAGTGATCAGTTTGGGGCGGGTGTCGCGGGGCTGGATGACGTCGTCCACCCAGCCGCGTTCGGCGGCGATGTAAGGGTTGGCGAAGCGCTCGCGGAACTCGGCGACGCTCTCGCGGCGGAGGGCTTCCGCGTCTTCTGTCTTCTGAAGCTCGCGCCGATAGACAATATTCACCGCGCCTTCCGGCCCCATCACGGCGATTTCAGCAGTGGGGTAGGCCAGGTTTATATCGGTGCGGACGTGCTTTGATCCCATCACGCAGTAGGCCCCGCCGTAAGCCTTGCGGGTGATGACGGTGATCTTGGGGACGGTGGCCTCAGCATAGGCGAAGAGCAGCTTGGAGCCGTGGCGAATGATGCCACCGTATTCCTGCCGCGTGCCGGGAAGAAAACCCGGGACGTCCTCGAAAGTTACGATGGGGATATTGAAGGCGTCGCAGAAGCGGATGAAGCGGGCGCCCTTGTCGGAGGCGTTGATGTCAAGGCATCCGGCCAGCACGGCGGGCTGGTTGGCGACGATGCCCACGCTTTGCCCCCCCAGGCGCGCAAATCCCACCAACAGGTTCTTGGCGAAGTGCTCGTGGACTTCAAGGAAGTAAGCGTCGTCCACCACGCGCTGGATGATTTCCTTGATGTCGTAAGGTTTGTCAGGCTCGATGGGCACCAGCGTATCGAGCGCGGCATCGCGGCGGTCCGCTGGATCCTGGGTTTCAACACGGGGCGGATCCTCGTGATTGTTCTGCGGCATGAACGAAAGCAACTCGCCGATCAGGGCCAGGCAGTCAGGGTCGTCGTGAGTTACGAAGTGCGCCACCCCGCTGGTGGCATTGTGGGTCATGGCCCCGCCCAGGTCCTCCTTGGTCACATCCTCGTGCATGACGGTCTTGATGACGTCCGGGCCGGTCACGAACATGTAGCTGGTGTTTTCGACCATCAGGATGAAATCGGTGATGGCAGGGGAATACACCGCGCCTCCCGCGCAGGGTCCCATAATGGCGGAAATCTGGGGGATCACCCCGGAAGCTAGCGTGTTGCGGAGGAAAATGTCGGCGTACCCAGCCAGCGACGCCACTCCTTCCTGGATGCGCGCGCCCCCGGAGTCATTGAGCCCAATGAACGGCGCGCCGACCTTCATGGCAAGATCCATCAGCTTACAAATCTTCTCAGCATTCGCTTCGCTCATGGAGCCGCCGAACACGGTGAAATCCTGGGCGAAAGCAAACGCCAGCCGGCTGTTGATGCGTCCGTGGCCGCTCACCACCGCGTCGCCAGGAATGCGCTGCTCGTACATGCCAAAATCATGACAGCGGTGCTCGACCAGCATGTCAATCTCTTCGAAGCTGCCGGGGTCAAAAAGCATCTCCAGCCGCTCGCGGGCGGAAAGCTTTCCCTCCGCATGTTGCTTGGCCCGGCGCTCTTCACCACCGCCCGCCTCCGCGCGCGACTGGCGCCGCCGCAATTCTTCGAGTTTTTCCTGAAAAGTCATGTGTAAAAGGGGCTAGGAGCTAGGGACTAGGGGCTAGGGCGATTTTGGATTTTGGATTGTCGTCTCCCTCATGCCCGCTACCTACTGGGAACTGCTCTTCCCTGTTCCCTCTTCCCTGTTCCCCAGTCCGCTCCATTCCTCGCAGGCGATAATGGAATTCCCAGGCCGTTTGGGATCAAATTTGACGCTGGCTGTGCGGCCGGACACAAACTGGGCGATAGCGGCGATTTCGGGTAACGCCGTCACGTCCTGGGCAGCTTCGTAAGTTACTCCGGCTACTTCGTACGAATAAACCACCAGGCGCGATTTTGACCCCGCCGTCTCCGCTTCCACCAAATCCACGACTCGGCCCGCGCTGATCCGGCCACGCTTGTTGACGTCCAGTCGCCGCAGCCTTTCGAGTTCGGCGGGATCTTTGCGCCGCCAACGCAGGATCCGGAGGCGCGCCATCCTCGCGCCCAGTGCCCGCGCGCGCGCTGACATTAATCCAATCGCGAGACGTAAGGAAGGGGTCACCGCTTCTCTACCTTCTCCCCGACCATCAGCCATTGCGCCTAGGGCTGCTTTCTTCGAGGGTAACCGCGCCACACACGCGCCTTCTAGCCAGCGCCTCGAATAGTCATATCCGAGATTATAACATTACCTTAGGAGCGCAGATGGCGCATCTTCGAAAGCGGCGGTCTTGCTTTCCCCCGCATGGGGGATTATCCTTTCTTGAGGGCTTGAAATCTTGTGAAACAGCCGTAGGCAAGGGGGAGCCATGCTTACGAAGAACCGTGCCAGCGGTGCAACGCTTGCGCTCGTCGCGGTGATCACGCTCTTCTTCGGGGTGCACCGGACCGGTGCAAGCCCGAGCCAAGACCCAAAGGCTGTTGAGGTCGACCAGGCCATGATGCAGGCCATGGGAGGGCAAGAGGCTTGGAACTCGGCTCACTTCGTCCGCTTCGATTTCAAGTTTACATCGGGGGGGAAGGTGGTCAGGAATAACGCCCACCTGTGGGATCGCAAGGATGGCCGCTATCGCATCGAACGCATGTCCGAGGACGGAAAACGCGAGGTCATCCTTTTTAACATTGCCGACTATGAGCGGGATAAGCAGGGCTCGGCATACCTCGACGGGAAAAAGCTGGAGGGAAATGCGGCGAAGAAATCGCTCGAAGCGGGCTATACTTCCTACATCAACGACTCGTGGTGGCTGGCCATGCCGTGGAAATGGACGCAACCCGGCGTAAACCTGAAGTACTTGGGCCCGCAACCCTGCGGGCAGGGGAGGTGCGACGTGGTCGAGCTCACTTTCGGCCATGTTGGACTCACTCCCGGCGACATGTATCACGCTTTCGTATCGCAGAAGTCGCACTTGATGACCCACTGGGAGTACGTGCTCCAGGATGGCCGGAAAGGGTCCTGGGACTGGCAATACGTGACCAGTAAAGGCGTCAAGCTGGCCAGCAACCACCTTAGCAGCGACCGCAAGTCGACCATCAATATGGGGGACGTCCGCATCCTGGAGACAGTGGACGATGCCTTCTTCACGGACCCCACACATATGCTCAGCAGCCTGAAGTAACAAGCCGCGCGCGGTTTCAAGCCGGTGATTCCTTCGGCCAAGCTCCGCCTGCCAAGGCGGCCAGCTTTGAGGCCAGCCCCTCGGATATGCTGAAGGGTATGGCCGCCTCTCGTCCCAGGCGGAGCTTCACGTATTTGGACCAAAGGAACCGTCCTCGTCGAACAGTTATTTCACTCCATGGGATGAAGAGCGGAGGATGCCCTACAAGAAAAGGGAGAGACATCGAGAGGAATAGCCCCTGAGGATTTGCTCCCATAGTCAGGCAGTTCCCATAGTGGCTCGAGTAGCGCATGGCCGCGCTGCGGAAACGCAAGCGGTCCCCCGAAAAACCCTCCTCGCAGCGATAGCGCTGAGCCAGCAAAGCCCAACCGCTTATATGACTGATAGAGAGCCCCACTACGACTGCAATAACAGCGACGAGCAGGACCAGGAAGAGTGGAGAATGACCTGTTTCCATCGGCGACGTCCCGATTCCGAAATTGAGTTCCGCTAACAACCACTCGACACTTTCACTCATGGCTTCCCACCCCGCGCCGAGAGCCTGGCTCAAGGCATCATTCTACCAGCATCAAGCCCGGGCCGGGACACGGAAGCGCCCTTGGCCAAGCCGGACTATGGGCAGCTCAGCCATCGTCAAGGCAGCCGCTGCGCCCGCGCCGCTGCCGCCCTCCACAAATCCCCCTTGACAGTCTCAAATAATTAGTACTATTATTTTAGTATGAGAACCCGAAGCCGCACCCTGACCGAGCAGGAACTCGAGATCATGAAAGTGGTGTGGGGGCTCGAGCGCGCCACCGTGCGCGACGTGTACGAGGCCCTGCGCGAGCGGCGCAAGATCGCTTACACCACCGTCATGACCATGATGAACATCCTGGAAACAAAGAAATATCTTAAGAAGCAGGCGCACGACCGCGCCTACGTCTACCAAGCCACTCGCCCGCGCAGCGAAGTCATCAAAGCCATGGTGCGCGAGTTCGTAGACCGGGTCTTCAACGGCTCCGCGGAACCGCTGCTCGTCCACCTCGTTAAGGACCGGCGATTGTCGCAAAAAGATCTGGAAAAGATCGCCCGCACGATTGGGGAGGCGGAATGAGCGCTTCGTGGTGGCTGGGGAATCTGGTGGCGTACAGCGTCCAGGTCGCGCTGGTGGTCCTGGCGGGCGGGTTGGCTGCGGCGGCGCTGCGCCTGAAGCAACCGCGCGTCATGCTGGCTTACTGGCAAGCGTTGCTCGCGGCCTGCCTGCTCTTGCCGCTGCTCGAGCCCTGGCAACAGGTGGCCTTGGCCCCGGCAGGCAGCTCAGCGACGATCATCAGCACAGGGACCGCCGGTGCGGATTCGCTGATCTCCTTGGTTCCACTTCCTACTTGGGTTTTGCCGCTGCTTGTGGCGGGCGTTGGTCTGGGGCTGCTGCGCCTGGTGCTGGGCATTTGGCGTCTCGGCCATTACCGGCGCGCGGCTCGCCTTATCGCTCCCTTGCCGGACACGCTCCGCGAGGCGCTGGCGCTCGTCGGTGTCCAGCCTAGGTTCTATTACTCTGACCGCGTGGAGTCGCCGGTGACCTTCGGATGGCTCGACCCCGCGATCATCTTTCCTCATCGCTTCGAGCGGATGGAGGAGAGTCACCAGCGCGCGATTGCCTGCCACGAACTGCTGCACGTGGCGCAGCGCGACTGGCTGCTGAATCTCTTTGAGGAACTTCTCCTGACGTTCTTCTGGTTTCATCCCGCCGTCTGGTGGGTGGTGCGCAGCATTCGACTCAGTCGCGAGCAGGTGGTGGACTGCGAAGTCGTGGCGCTGACCGGCGCGCGCCAGCCCTATCTGCACGCCCTGCTCGAAATCGCCGGGATGCCGCGAGCCAGGACGCTGCCCGCGCCCTTGTTCCTGGTCGAGAGTCAATTAGCGCGGCGTGTTGCCTTGCTGGTGAAGGAGGTGCGTATGTCGAAGCCGAGACTTGTTGCATCGTTGGTAATTGCGTTGGCCGTCTTTGCGGCGGCGGGCTGGTGGGCCGTCAAGACTTTCTGGCTTGCAGCTCCCAGACACGACATCGGAACCGTTTACAGGGTGGGAGGAGATGTGGCGGCGCCGATACCCATTTATAAGCCCGACCCGCCTTATACGAAAGAAGCAAGGGCCGCCAAGCTGGAAGGCACCGACGTATTTCGGGTTGTCGTTGATACCAGGGGCAACGTCGCCGAAGTCGAACCGGTGAGAAGTGTGGGCAAAGGATTGGATGAGGGCGCGAGCGAGACCCTGCGCACCTGGAAATTCAAGCCTGCCATGAAAAATGGCAAACCCGTGCCCGTGAGAGTCATCGTTGAGGTAAGCTTCAGAATATTTTAGCCGAGCCGGCCTCTAAACAAGCGGACATCTGTGATTGCAGTTTCAGATTGCAGATTGACATGGACCACGCCGACGAGCCACTGCGCATTCCTATCAGCGATGTTTTCGACTTGCACAGCGTCCGCCCGGAGGACGTGAAGGAAGCCGTTGAAGCGTATCTCGAAGAAGCGAACCGGCTGGACCTGAAAGCCCTGCGCATCATCCACGGCCGGGGAATCGGAGTGCAACGCGAAATCGTGCGCGGCGTGCTGGCCCGCACGCCGTTTGTTCTCTCCTTCCAGGACGCCCCGGCCGAAGCCGGTGGCTGGGGCGCCACCATCGTCACACTGAAATAGTAAATAGTGGATGGTGAATTGGCATACCTCGCGATAAGGGTGTCATTCCGATCCCGCAGTGTCGGGAGAGGAATCTCGCTCTGTTCTTTGTTCCTCTCCTTCCCTCCGCCAGCTTAATCTCCGATGCACTCAACACAGCGCGAGATTTTTCGCTACGCTCCATCGAGAATCGCGTCATTCCCGCGAAAGCGGGAATTCACTGAAGTGGACCCCCGCTTGCGGAAAGGTCGACTTTCAACTCTATGAGTGGGCCTCAGGTCCATGGACACTCGGAATGACGTCTGGCGAGGGAGGGCAGAAGAGGCGCGGCCCATCCGAGTGCTTTGGCCTTGCCGTTCTCGCGTTTATTTGGTATAAAAAAATAGGGCATGAAAATCCAAAAAAAGGCCTGGGCTTTATCGCTCTCGATCCTTCTCTCCCTCGTTCCAGGAGTGTCGCTCCTCGCGCAGAGAAGCCAGAGCAGGAGCTGTTGTGCCTGTTGCTGTGGCAAGAACTGCCCCATGCATTCGTCACAATCCTCAATGCCCGACGGCTGCCCCATGTCCCGAGGGCCCACCTCGAGTTCCAAAAGGACATGTGCGTGCAGCTTTTCGCCCAATGCACCCGCAACCGCACTTACCACTCCAGTACGTTTGATCTTTGAGTTAACCGCGTCCGATGAGCCCCCGAAGCCGCACTCCTCTCGATACCTTCAAGCAAGAGAACCGCTTGCAAGCGAGGATGTATCTATCCCCCCACCCGATCAACCTCCAAGAAACCTCTAATTAGCCAGGCGGAAAAACAATCGCAGGCGGTGTAGGTCCTGTGCGCGGCCTTGATCGTGCCGGCGACCCGTCACTTGGCCCGCGTCCGGAATGCGCGGGATCGTGGTCACCCTTTCCCCTGGAGTCTGCGGGAATACACCGCGATGTGGGGGGCGCTGTGGCCGCCCCGCTAGAGCGGGGGGCAAGCACGGGGGTTGCCCACAAGAGTGTGTGTGAAAACCTCGCGTGAGGACGTAACCGATTCACTTCGGGACCCCCTCGCCCGCCTACGGGCCGTAGCGGGTTGTGCGCCCAGAGCGCCCATGACCCTTCGGCGGGCGAAGGCCCGTCTCCGTCGGCTGACGGACTGGTGAATGCGCCGCCGCGGGCAGCCTCCCCGATTTCTGGGGTCCGATGGTCCGATTCGAATCGGACCAGAAACGGGACTCCCCCAAGGGAGAGAGGACTATGTTTTCACAGGGAGATATTTTATGAAGAAGATTGCTAGCTTGGCGGCTGTGATTTTCTGCGGGGGCGCCATCGCATTGGCCACGATTTTCGGTTCCGTTCGCGGGGTCGTTCATGATCCTCAGCACCGTCCCATTCAAGGCGCACACGTTACGCTGAAGGCTCAAAACTCGGACTGGACGCAATCCCAAGACTCCGACGATAATGGAGAATTTCAATTCAGTTCGGTACCCATCGGGAATTACACGGTTACCGTCTCATCGCCGGGCTTCGAAGAAATGCAACAAGGCGTGATCGTTCAATCCGACACGAGTCCGGTGTTGCACTTCAAGTTGGCTCTCGCAGGCATGAAGCAAGCCGTCGTCGTTTCGGAAGCTCCCGTCGAGGCGACCACGGACAGTGTCACGCCCACGACGATGCTAAACCGGGAAGACATCCGCGAAACCCCCGGAGCGGACCGCACCAACGGCTTGGAGATGATTACCGATTACGTGCCGGCGGCCTATGTGGCGCACGATATGCTGCACATGCGAGGGGGCCACCAGGTCGAATGGCTGATTGACGGCATCCCCATTCCCAACACGAATATTGCCACCAATTTGGGGCCGCAGATTGACCCGAAGGACATCGATGAACTGGAAGTCCTGAGGGGCAGCTACGACGCCGACTATGGGGATCGCACCTACGGAATCTTCAACATCGTGCCGCGAACTGGTTTTGAGCGCAATAGCGAATGTGATCTCGTCACCAGCTTTGGGAATTTCGATCAAACGGACAACCAACTCAGTTGCGGGGGACACACGGAGCGATTTGCTTACTATGTCAGCTTGAATGGAAATCGAAGCAATTACGGACTTCAGACCCCCATCGCGCAAGTTTTTCACGATGGGGAGAGCGGCTACGGGGGGTTCGCTTCTTTCATCTTCAATCCCGATCCCAAAAACCAATTTCGGTTGATTGCTTCTATGCGCCAGGATTATTACCAGATCCCTGTCGACCCTGACCCCAACTCGAGCGGAAATCAGATTCTGGAAGCGGCAGGGGAGTCTCCCAGTTACGGCCTGCGAGATGGCGAGCGCGAGCCCGATGGCTACGTCGCCTTCTCATGGGTTCATACATTGAATCCAAATATGCTGCTGACGGTTTCTCCCTTCTATCACCACAACGGCGCGGACTATCACGGCGGGGCGAACGATTACCCCGCCATCTCGACTGTAAATCAGACCGCGAATTACGGAGGGTTGCAAGCGACCTTTGATGCAAGATTCGGCAAAAACGATTTTGATGCCGGAGTGTACGGATTCGCTCAGCACCAGTACAACTACTTCGACAACCGGTTCACCGATGGCAGCGAAAACTTTCCTTCCTCCTCCATTGGCGTAACAGGAGGGGTTGCCGCCGAATTCATCAGCGACAAGTTCAAAGTGACCCCGTGGCTGACCTTAATCGCCGGGCTTCGCCAAACAGAATTCAACGCCTCCTTCACGGAAAACGCCACAGACCCTCGCCTGGGTTTTGCTTTGCGAGTCCCGCACCTGCATTGGGTCTTTCGCGGCTTTTATGGTCACTACTACCAAGCCCCGCCACTCGTAACGGCCACCGGCGCACTCCTCGGTTTAGCCAACAGCCAGAATTTTACTTTCGCTCCTCTATACGGTGAGCGGGATAAAGAATACCAGTTCGGGATCATGGTTCCCTATCGCGGCTGGACTCTTGACGCCGACAATTATCAAACCAAGGCAACGAATTGGCTGGATCATAACAATATCGGAGAATCGAATCTCTTCTGGCCGATCACCTGGGATGCGGCCGTGATTAATGGCTGGGAACTCACCCTGCGGTCTCCCAGCCTCTGGCATCACGGCCAGTTTCACCTTGCCTATGCGAACCAAATCGCGGAAGCAACCTCGCCGGTCACCGGAGGCTTAATCTGCCCGAGCCCCGTCACCCCGGCATGCGGGCTGGACATACCGCCGGGGTTTTCACCGGTAGACCACGATCAGAGAAACACTTTGAACTTGGGCTACAATACAAGTCTTCCCTGGCGGGCCTATGCCTCGACGAATGTGTACTACGGCTCGGGGTTTACGAACGGATTGTACGGGACGCCGAACGCGCAATATCCCGGGCCCTATCTGCCTGGCCACACCACGTTCGATCTTGCTCTCGGGAAAACCTTTGCTGAGAAATACACCTTTTCCCTGAACGCGCTGAATGTGGCCAACCATCGTGTGCAGTTGGATAACAGCCTGACCTTTGGCGGCTTTCACTGGAACGATCCACGCCAAATTTACGTGGAGTTTCGCTACCGGTTCCATTATTGAAAGTCGGGTGGCGCACCTCACCACGGTTTTTCCCAAGATGTATGCGCCTTTCAGGTAGGGCAGGCCCTAAGGCTAAAACTTGGGCACAGGGCGACAGAGCAGCGGACGGAACATTCTCAGCCGTTCTGCGTATAATCAGGCAGGAGAGCGTTCCCGAGGTTCCACGATGATCAAGTTCTTGCTCTGGTGCATACTCTTAGTTCTTTGCTGGCCGCTGGCGTTGCTGGCTCTGGTTCTGTATCCGTTTGTCTGGTTGTTGCTTTTGCCCTTCCGCCTCGTTGGCATCGCTGTGGGTGGAGTCTTTGAGCTGCTGGCCGCGATTATCACTTTGCCGGCGCGCCTGCTACAAGGGCCGCGCCGGGCGTGAGTCGCGCACGGCGACCCGCGTCAATCCACATCTTGGCAAAGACATTGTAACGTCAACACAAGGCCCACTCGTCATCGTTCTGCGCGAGCTCACTGGGACCATCGGGTGGGCTTTCGGTCCCAGCGATGAGCTCGCAGCTTCGCGAAGAGTTCGGCCGGAAGAGGCCCGGCGTTGCAGGCAGCGGCATTGGCCTCCACATGCTTGACCCTGCGCATTCCGGGAATGACGGTGCTCACTGTGGGATTGTTGAGGATAAAGCGCAGAGCCATCTCGGGCATAGTCATGCCACTGGGAATAAGGGGCCGGAGCGCCTCGGCGCGCGCCACGCTGGCCTTGAGGTTCTCCGGCACGAAGTAGGTGTTGCGCCAATCACCTTCCGGCCACCTACTGCCCAGCGTGAGGGTCCCCGTGAGCGTTCCTTCGTCGAAGGGGACCCGGGCGATCACCGCCACGTCCTTCGCCTGGCAGGCCGGAAAGAGTTCATCCTCGGGGTTTTGGTCGAAAATGTTGTAGATCACTTGCACGGCATCAATCAGGCCGGATTGAACCGTCCTCACCCCGTTCCAGGGTTCCCAACGGTTGATGCTGACGCCTACAGCATGAATCATCCCCTGGCGGCGCAGGTTCTCGACCTGCTTCACCCAACGGTCGTCGTCCATCCAGGAATCCTCCCAGACGTGAAACTGTACAAGGTCGAAGCTTTCGAGGCCAGCGTCCTTGAGGCTTCGCTTGACGTATTCGTCGATGTGCCGGGGCGGAAAGCAATCGTCCAAAGTGTATTCACGCCGGCTGGGCCACTGGAGGTTCTTCGGGGGAATTTTCGTGGCGGTATAGAGCTTCTTACCCGGGTTGTTGCGGACCAGCCATCCCAACAATGCCTCGCTATGGCCCTCCCCGTAGGCCCATGCGGTATCGAAAAAGGTGCAGCCCAGATCAACGGAGCGTTGCAGGGCTAGCGTGGATTCATCATCGTTGGAGCCCGTCCAGCCTGCCATTCCCCACATGCCGTAACCGAGTTCGCTGACCATCCATCCCGTACGGCCAAATCGTCTGTAGTTCATCGTTTCCCTCCTTTGCGATTGTCGATTGCCGATTGAAGCAGTGCTCGGCATCATCGTGCGCCCTTCACTTGCCTCGCAAGCGCTCAAGTGCCCAGGCAGCGTGTTCACGGATGATGGGATCAGAATGCTGGGCAGCCCGCTCGAGCCAGGGCACAAACCTCTTGTCGCCGGAATTGCCCATGGCCACCGCGAGATTGCGCAACCAGCCGCGCCACTTCGCCCGTTTGATGGGTGAATGAACGAAGACCCGGCGGAAGTCTTCTTCGCCCAACAAAGCAAGAGCGTCCAGCGGCGGATTGAACAGTGAGAAGCTAGCAGGGTCCGTGGCCAGTCGTTCGCTGTCCGTGGCCCTAGGTCCGTTGTCGGGTGTCAGTTGATCACGTGTACTGCGGTCGACGATGGCAGGGTGAATCCCCTTCACAATCATCGGATGGAATTGCGAGACTTTCGTCGTCGCCGGATGCGTGACGTAACGCCTCTCGGATGGCTGCCACTGTCGGGAAGCTGGCTGCTGATAGCTGACGGCGGGCCTCAGTTGCGGTGACGTAGCTTGCTGATAACTGAAAACTGACGACTGACGACTGCCGTTCCAGGGACATACATCCTGACAAATGTCGCACCCGAAGACGTTGCCGCCGATCTTTGGCCGGAACTCCCCCGGGATGGGTCCCCGAAGTTCAATAGTCAAATATGAGATGCAGCGTGACGCGTCCATCACATAGGGTTCCACCAAGGCTCCCGTGGGGCATGCCTCCAGGCACGCCGTGCAGGATCCGCAACGGTCGGGGGCGGGCAAGTCCGGCGCCAGCTCGAGGCTGCTCAGGATGACCCCGAGGAAAAACCAGGATCCCTTGTCCTCATTGATGATGCAGGTGTTCTTTCCCATCCAACCGATTCCCGAAAAGCGCGCGAAGGCGCGCTCGACCACGGGCCCGGTGTCAACAAGCACCCGAGTCTCGACGCCAGGCGCCAATTCTTCTAGCACAACGCGAAGCTGCTCGAGCTTCGCGCGCATAACCTCATGATAGTCGCACCCCCAGGCGTAGCGCGAAATCCAAGCCCGGGTTGGAAACTGGAAAATAGAAAATGGAAAATCGGCGCTGGGAATTGTTGATCGTCCGTCGCCCGTGGTCCGTTGTCCGTAGTTGCGGATCACCATAGGGTCGGAACTGACTATGGACTCCGCGGCCTCGCCTCCGCGTGACTGGTTGGCTTCCTGTTTTTTCTGCCTTCTGCCCACTGACTCCTGACTTTTCTCCGCTGCGGCCACTTCAGTTGAATACGGGAGTGGCGCGTTATAGACGAGTCCGACGCAGATCACCGACTTGGCGGACGGCAGGACCAGGAGCGGATCGAAGCGCTTGGGGTTAGCAAGGTAACGCATCTCCCCATGGAAGCCCTTTACCACCCACTCCCGGGAAAAATCGAGGTCTTTCCAAACTCCAAGGGGTGCGATCCCAGCTAGATCAAAGCCGAGGTCGACCGCGCGCTCGATTACAATGCGGCTCGATAGCATCGAGTTGAATGATAACGCGCCGGAACACGAGGGTCCAGCGACACCTCGTAGCCCTGACCTCTGCCGCATTCAGTGCTGCCACGCTCTAGGGGAGCATCGCTGCCGTCTCCGCGTGAGTCTGGTATACTGCGGTGGTGGTTACATTGTTGGGCGCGGCGGAACTGCTTTCGGCGATCTCCACTGCTTAACTCGCCGCGCCAGAAGGAGTTTTTCTAGTGCCTCCGGTTCGGCTGACCACCATGGTGAAAGCGGCGGGTTGAGCGGCTAAGCTGAGTCCAAGTATTTTGGACCGCGTGCTGGCCAAACTGCCGAAACAATCCGATGCCAATGTTCTGGTGGGCTTCGACACCAATGACGACGCCGGAGTGTATCAGCTCAGCCCGGACCTGGCGCTGGTTCAGACTGTGGATTTCTTCACGCCTATCGTGGATGACCCTTACACTTTCGGCCAGATCGCCGCGGCCAATGCCCTCAGCGACGTTTACGCCATGGGTGGCCGCCCCATCTCCGCGCTCTCCATCGTAGGATTTCCCAACCAAGAAGAGGGCCTCGAGATCTTGGAGAAGATCCTCGAGGGCGGATACGCCAAAATGCAAGAGGCCGGATGCGCGGTGATCGGCGGCCACTCGATCGGCGACGAGGAGATCAAGTTCGGTTATGCAGTCACCGGCCTCGTTAACCCACACCGCCTGTTCACCAACGCGGCCGCCCGACCGGGCGACCGACTCCTCTTGACCAAGCGCCTGGGCACCGGAATCATCAGCACCGCGCTCAAAAAGGGCCTGGCCAGCAAGTCCGCCGTGGAGGCTGCAAGCACCTCCATGTGCGCGTTGAATCGCGCCGCCAGTGAAGTTGCCCTGCAATTTGACGTTCACTCGGCAACCGATATTACAGGCTTCGGCTTGCTGGGCCACGCGCGAGAGATGGCGGCAGCAAGCAAGGCGAGCCTGGTGATTGACTCGACCAGAGTTGAATTCCTGACGGAGGCTGAAGAGTATTCGCGGGCCGGTTTTCTGCCCGGCGGCCTAAAAAGGAACATGGAATTCATAGGGAAGTGCGTCGAATTCGCGAGCGGCATCCCCGAAGAGACCCGAAACTTGCTGTTCGACCCGCAGACCTCGGGAGGATTGTTGTTTTCCGTCGCTCACCAAGAGGCTCCTAGACTCCTCGACGCCCTGCGAGCTTTAACCATTCCCGCCCAGGTTATTGGTGAAGTCGTGGAAAAGACGCGTCCGCTCATTTTGGTGCGGTAGCCTGACAAAGGAAACGATCCGCACGATGGAACTGGCCCAGGCTGAAACGCCCGAGCAGATCGAAGAGGTAAGGCGACTGCTGCGTGAATACGAGGCCTCCCTAGGCGTCAGCCTATGCTTTCAGGGTTTTGAGAGGGAGTTGGCGACCCTTCCCGGAGAATACGCGCCGCCCGCAGGAAGATTGCTGCTGGCGTTCGAAACAGGCCAAGCTCTCGGGTGCGTTGCCCTGAGGAAACTCGACGACGAGACCTGCGAGATGAAGCGGCTTTATTTGCGCCCGGAGTTTCGCGGAAGAGGCGCGGGGCGAATGCTGGCACTGGCCATCATCGACGAAGCGCGAAAGAGCGGCTGCAACAAGATGCGGCTGGATACGCTTCCTTCGATGCGGGAGGCCATCGCGCTGTACGAGTCGCTAGGCTTCAAGCGGATTGAGCCCTACTATCGCAATCCAGTCCCGGGCGCGGTTTTTATGGAATTGAAGCTTTAGCCGGAACCGTGTGTTAAGATGGCTGTCATGAAGAAGAAAATACCCATTCAATTGATTCTCGCCATTTCAATCCTGATCATCGGGGGCGGCCTAGTAGGGGGCGAATACCTGCTGGTGAAGTGGTATCCGGGCCACCATCAGCGGGTCAGCGAGGAAACCCTGGCGCAGCGTTCCTACCACAACGAAGCGCTTGGAATTGACATGGAAATTTCTAGCGGGCTCTATGGGAACATCGAGGCCTTCCCGGGCGGCGTGAAGATCAGACGCTCGAAGTTCTGGAGCATCGGCCCCTCGCTGGCGATTACTTCACAGCCCAACCCCGACCACACCTGGGAGTTTTCTCCAGAGGTACTGGCGAAATGGGAGACCAAGGGCGTGACCGAAGATCTTGCCCTTTATCATCTTGAGCATACCAAGATCAATAACCGTGACGCTATGATGATTCGCCAGCTCGTGGGCCGCCACTTGCACTTGATGGCCAGAATCGTCACCCAGGACCGGATCATCGAGGCCGATTGCTCCCCAGGTGATGAAGACGAGACTCTCTACATGGAGGCGTGCGACGAGACCCTGCGCAGCATAAAAGTGGCTGGGCCTGAGCCGCCACCACAGCCCGGCGTGGTGGAACTCTCCCCGGCCCCGCCAGTAAAAATCAAGTGACAGGCTGTTGTCGTCACCTCCGCGCATTCCGGGTCCGCCTTATTACACAAGAAACTGCGGTCCGGCTTTCGCCGGAATGACCGGAGCGGGCTGATTCTCAGGAGAGTAGGCATGCAAAAGTGGGAAGTTGTGGAAGGCAACCTCGCTTCTGCGCGGGGCTTTCGCGGGGCTGCGGTGGCGGCAGGGATCAAAAAGGGAGGCGGCGAGCTCGACTTGGCCTTGCTCGTCTGCGACGCCCCCGGGGCCACCACAGCCGGCCTGTTTACGACGAACTTGGTGGCGGCGGCCCCCGTGCTCGTTTCACGGCAGAACCTTGCGGAAAGCCACAGACGCTGCCGCGCGCTGGTGGTGAACTCCGGCAATGCCAATGCTTGCACGGGCCGCGAGGGGTTACACACGGCAAGGGAGAGCGCGCGGGCAGCGGCTAAACTGCTGAAACTCCAGCCTGCGCAGGTTCTGGTGGCCTCTACAGGCGTCATCGGAGTGGCGCTCGAGCTTGGCCTGGTCACCAACCAAATTCCTGCCCTGGTCGAAAAGCTTTCCATCGCAAATGCCTCGGCGATGGCGCAAGCCATCATGACCACCGACACGTTCCCCAAGTCGTGCGTCCTTCGCTCGGAGGTGGGCGGAAAACCCGTGTTTCTGGCGGGAATCGCCAAGGGCGCAGGAATGATCCATCCGCGCATGGCCACCATGCTTTCCTTTCTGACCACGGATGCGCTCATCGGCCCACGCACGCTCCAAAACTTGCTCCGGGCGGCCGTGGATGTCTCTTTCAATCGCATCACCGTGGATGGAGATACATCCACGAATGATACGGTGCTGGCCTGGGCAAGTGGCTTGGCCGCGATCGGCGTGCGGCCCGGCAATACAAGCTGGGCCTGGTTCCTGGAGGGGCTTACGCAACTTTGCCAGAGCTTGGCCAGGATGATAGCCCGGGACGGCGAGGGGGCTAAGAAACTGGTCATCGTCGAGGTGCAAGGGGCCAGAAGGCCCTCCGATGCGGAACGTGTGGCGCGCGCCATCGCGAACTCCCCGTTGGTCAAGACAGCCATCGCGGGAGGCGATCCCAACTGGGGCCGCGTGCTTTGCGCGGCCGGTTATTCCGGCGCGCTCTTCGACCCCAACAAAGTGGATGTCCACGTCAACGAATTGCTGCTCTGCCGGGACGGGGTGGATGCAGGCTTCGACGAAGCCGCCGCGCGTAAAGAGCTTGAGGGAAAGGAAATTATCCTCCGGCTCGACCTTCACCAAGGCAGCTTCTCTGCCCATCTTTGGACCTGCGATCTAACTCACGACTATATCACCATCAACGCGTCGTACAGGACCTGAGGCAAGGATCTCATGTCAGGTATCATCGGTTACATCGGAAACAAACGCGTAGTACCGGTATTGCTGGAAGGATTGCAGCGGCTGCAATACCGCGGCTACGACTCGGCAGGTATTGCCGTGATTGAGGGCAACAACTTGCAAGTGCGTCGCGCCACGGGCAAACTGCACAACCTTGAAGAAGTGGTCCGTCTGAACCCGGTGGACGGCTCTTACGGAGTGGGCCATACGCGGTGGGCCACCCATGGCGCACCTACGGAAGAGAACGCCCATCCGCATCGCGATTGTAACGGGACGGTGGTGGTAGTTCACAATGGAATCATCGAAAATTACCTGGAACTGAAGAAGGGGCTGGTGGCGGAGGGGCACAAATTCGCCACGGAGGTTGATACCGAAGTCATCGCTCACCTCGTGGAGAAATATCTGGAGGGCAACGGCGGTGGGGCCGGGGCTCCAAACTCGAACAATCTCGAGGAAGCCGTGCGCGCCGCCGTCCGCCAGCTCCGAGGGGTTTTTGCCCTGGGGATTATCTCCACGCGCGATCCCAATAAGATTATCGCTGTGCGCCAGGGGCCTCCGGTGGTCATCGGCCTGGGCAAAGACGAGTATTTTGTGGCCAGCGACGTTCCCGCCATCCTCTATCACACCCGCGATCTTTTCTTTCTGGCCGACCAGGACTTGGCCGTGCTGACGCCCAATGGCGTGAAACTGAGCGGCTTTGATGGCCACCCCGTCTCACGCCGCGTTCAGCACATCACGTGGGATCCCATCCTGGCCGAAAAGGGCGGCTTCAAACACTTCACCATCAAGGAAATTTACGAGCAGCCGCGCGCTGTTCGCGACACCGCGCTGGGCCGATTCTCGCTTGAAACCGGCCAGGTATTTCTGGACGAGATGGAGATTCGCGAGGAGGAATTCCGCTCCTTCCGCGACATCAAAATTGTCGCGGCGGGAACCTCACGCCACGCCGCCCTGGCCGGGAAGATCATGATCGAGCGAGTGGCTCGGATCCCGGTGGAAGTGGACCATGCCTCGGAGTTTCGCTACTGCGATCCCCTGGTCGACTCGCAAACCCTCACCATCCTGGTCACGCAGTCCGGCGAGACGGCGGACACCATCGCCGCGCAGCGCGAGGCACAAGCCAAGGGATCGAAAACGCTGGCCATCTGTAATGTGCTGGGGAGCATGGTTCCACGCGAGGCGCACGGCACGATTTACACCCACGCAGGACCGGAAATTGGCGTGGGCTCGACCAAAACCTTTACCGCCCAGTTGACGGCCTTCTACCTCTTTGCGCTATACCTGGCCCAGGTGCGCGGTCTTCTCTCCCTCGAGGCTAGCAAGTCATGGCTGAAAGCCTTGGCGGGCCTGCCCAAACACCTGGAATCCGTCCTCCAGCGCGACGATGAAATCGCCGAACTGGCTCAACGCTTCTACCGCTCATCGGATTTCCTTTTCCTCGGCCGCGGCGTGCACTTCCCGGTGGCCTTGGAAGGGGCGCTCAAGATGAAAAAGGTATCGTACATTCACGCCGAAGCATATCCGGCAGGGGAGATGAAACACGGCCCCATCGCTCTGATCTCCGGTGGGTTGCCGGTGGTGGTGATTGCCACCTGCAACTGGAACTCGCCTTCTTCCTGCCAGCGCTACGAGCGGACCATCTCCAACATCAAGGAGGCTAAAGCGCGCGGCGCCACCATCATCGCCTTGGTAACGGAAGGCGACCGGGAAGTGCGTGCCATGGCCGACCACTTAGTGGTCCTGCCTCACACCAGCGGGACTCTCTCGACCATCCTGGAAGCGGTTCCACTCCAACTCCTCGCCTACCACATCGGCGTGCTGCGCGGTTGCGATGTGGACCAGCCGAGAAACCTAGCGAAGTCCGTGACGGTGGAATGAGCCGTGCCTGAGGACTCCCTCGGTGTCCAGGGGCATCGAGTGTGGCAAGAGGTTCCTTTGGAGGTCCGGACGAAACTGCTCGCGGATGGCAGTGTTTTGCACACTTACCCCTGTCATTCGGAGCGGAGCGAGGAATCTCGCTCTGTGGTGGTGGATCGCGGAAGCAGGAATCAGAGCCAGGTTCCCCGCACCGCTGGGAATGACACGGATCGCTCGTAGCCCGGCCACAGCCCATCTAGTGCAATTTACTATTCACAATTCACTATTCATAATTCACCAGGATCGCTTTCTGGCGGGGCGATATTTGGCGAGGTATTCATCAAGATCCTGGTCCGAGATCGTAAGATGGTGCTGGAGTGGGAATTCATCGGTTTCCGCGAGCAGTTCCCTCTGAAGTTTCTGATAGCAGAGTGCGGCCCCATCCTGGTAAGGAAAGTGCCTCTCCTCAAAGGCGCGGTTTGAGATGGTCAGTGTAAACTCTCGGTCTTCAGACTTCATCCCCACGACTCGGTAGGAGTAATCCCTGCCGCGGGGCTTGAGTTGAAACCCGGTGTATTGGATAAGCGCGCTCACAGTGCTAGAAACCTCCTCCTCACTGACCTCAAAAGGCACAGACGCCGTAGGGTCAGTGGTTTTGCGGCCACCCCCCTGCTTCTCCGCTGGTCTGTCACTAAGAATGCTTAACCCCATATTATACACGGTTAGGCCCAATCACACCAGGCTTTTGTGCTTGGGGCGCTGTGCTAGTCTGGCTGGTAGGGCCGGGCTTGCCCCGGCCCAGGCCGTCGCATCATAGTGGGAAGTGCCCCTACATTTGGTTTGGGATACTACCCTGCTCGGCTGGAGGGCGCCACATCAACACGATTCCCTGCAAAAGAAATCCCGTCAGGAAGCCCCACATCAGGTTGGTAGTCAGAAGGGAAACCACTCCCACGCCTACGGCAATGGCGAGGAGCGGCAAGCGCTTAAGAATGTCGCGCAAATAACAGGCATGTTGGATTCCCACGTAAACCAGCAAAACTCCCAGGAGGGCGGCGGGAATCAGTTGCAGGAGGCCCACAGCTGCGCGGCCAAACAACGCCAGAAGGAGGCAAACCGCGCCGATCACGTAACTAGACCTGGGATTCCGAGCGCCAAATCGGTAATGGGCCGTGATCCCTCCTGAGCCGTGGCAGAGCGGCGGAGCCTGAATCATCGCGCCGAGCAGATTGATGAGGCCGATGCTGATACACAATCCTCGCACCGTGACCCGGCGAGCCTGGGCCCCATAGAGGATGCGAGCGGTGTTCTCGGTGGCCACGACGGAGTTTCCAAAGGTCAACGCAAATTGCGGAACCACCAGCAAGGTCAAGACCCGTCGCAGTTCGGCAGGGTGCGGGTGGAGAAGAGTGAGAGGCATCGGTCCCCAGCCCAGCGCGGGAATCTTGGCCCATTGGCTCATGAGTCCCAGCGTGATCCCGGCCGCCAAGAGGACGAGCGCGGCGGGAAGCCGGCCTGAGCCTTGAAGCGCCAGCAAGAGTAATGCTCCAGCCAGCCCGATCACCCAAGCGGCGACTGTTCGGCCTGACCCCAAAACTACCGCGGAGCGCGGGCTTGACATCAGTCGCAACCCTTCTCGCGCCAGCAAGAGCCCAAGACCCAATTGAATGCCCCTGACAATGGGGAGGGTGAATAGTTTTGCAAGCCATGTTCCGAGGTTGGTCAGCCCGACCAACACGAGCAAAACTCCCATAATGAGCCCGGTGCTGGCGATCAAGGAGGGTGGAAGCGCCATGGCCAGGGCAATCGCCGCCACCGCTTTGAAGGGCTGAACGGCCATGGGGATTTGGAAATAGCCGCCCGCCAAAACATAGGCCGCGCCGGCAGCGAGAAACGCTGCGGTGGGATCCACGTGATTGAGGGAAATGAGGGCAATCGCGATGGGAAACAGCACCCCGATGTCGCCGAACGCGCCGGCAACATCCCACCGCGTCAACGGCCACCGGATGCCTCGCGACTCCACATTAGCGGCAACGCCCAAATCTCAAGCCCTCCTCTGGAGGGGCCGGATGATCATCACTTCGGTGGCTTTGATGAGCGCCGCAGCCGTCTCTCCGACCTTCAGATCAAGGTCCCGGGAGGCGTCGCTGGTAATGATAGAGGTTACGGATTGTCCTCCCACATCGAGCACCACTTTCGTTAACAGACCAACCGTTTGCAGCTTGATAATGCGGCCCACTAACTGATTTCGCCCGCTAATCACGTGCTCGAGCCCGGCTCCCGCGCCTGAAACCGGCGTGGCGGAGGCAAGCTGGGCCGCCGAAGTGGGCCCTCCGGCATGCCCCCGCTCGCCTCTTTGAAAAAGCAGGCGGTCAACCTCCGAGCGCGGCACGCGGTGGTGCCCCCCTGGCGTCATCACCGTCTTGATCTTGCGCTTATAGATCCATTGTTTCAAAGTCGGATAGCTCACGCCCAACTCTCGCGCCGCTTCAGGGACGTGAAGGAGTTCCATAGACACCCCCTCATCAAATACGGTTTAACTAATCCATTGTATACAAATCAATACGATTGGCCAATCGCTCTAAGCACCAATGTCATTTGGGAAACGGAAAGCGAAGGAAGCTGAAAGACAACCTCAGCTAGGAAGAGGCGCCTTAAGATTGGACTTATTGAGGGCGCGGACGAGTTGACCTTCCGCGGTCTCTTTCGATGTCCCGCGCGCCACGGCAATCTCATCCACCAGGAGTTGCCAGGCGCGATCCATCATCTTTTTCTCTCGGAACGAGAGCGGTTTGATTTGGTTCAAAATGATGAGAGTCTTCAAGACTTCCGCAACTTGTTGGAGCGAGCCGTTCCGCATCTTCTCGGAATTCTCCTTGAACCGCCCCTTCCAATCCTGCGGAGTCTTGCTCTGCCCCTTCTGCAAGTAGTCGACGATGGTGCTGATTTCGCTGGTCCTGCTCACCCGCCGCAGGCCCACGTTGACCACGCTGCTCATAGGAACAATCACCCGCATGCTGCCCGAGGCAAGCCGAAGCAAATAAAACATTTCGGGCTGACCCGTTAAGTTGCGAGTGGAAATCTGTTCGACGACACCTACGCCTTGATTGGGATAGACAACCTTATCGCCTATCTGAAAGGACATAATTTTCCTCGGCTATGAAGAGAAAATGAGTGCCAGGCTCCAACGGCTTAGATTAACGCTGATGCAGCCAAAAGTCAATGGAATCCTACAATATGGAATCCTACAATACGCCCACCCAGCGCTAAAGGGCCTATTGTGAACTTCGAACAGAAGACGGAAAAAACCGGCGTTTGTGTGACAACTTAAATTGAGCGGAATACCGAACGCTTTGACTATATAATCAAATTCATGGCACACAAATTCCTTACCTCATACCTCGAGGACACGTTGGCCGTCTTCCGAATGTATAAGTCGCTGGGAGAGCGAGCCATGGCGCAAGTAAGCGACGAGCAACTTCAAAGGGCCTTGGATGGGGAGTCGAACTCGATTGCGGTGATTGTCAAGCACCTAGCGGGGAACATGCGGTCGCGCTGGACTGACTTCCTCACCACCGACGGCGAGAAGCCCGACCGCCATCGCGACTCCGAGTTCGAGACGCCGCCCGCCACCCGCTCTGCCCTGATGGAGTTATGGGAATCGGGATGGGGTTGTTTGTTTACCGCCCTTAAGCCGTTGCAAGACTTGGATCTTGGGCGCACGGTTTATATTCGGGATGAGCCTCACTCCGTGATGCAGGCCATTAACCGCCAAGTGGCGCACTACGCCCTCCACATTGGCCAGATCGTTTTTCTCGCCAAACATCTCCAGTCTTCCCGATGGGTGTCGCTGAGCATCCCGCGCGGCAAGTCGGAGGAATTCAATTCGAAGGTCGCGAGGGGCCAGGCCAGTCAAAGGTAACCGAAGGCGGGGTCGCTACCCACGTCAGGTACGGTACAGCCTGACTCCTGCGGCAGCGGCTGCGCGAACAAGTCTCGCGTCCATCGTCCAGAGCTGGCAGTTCGAGAGCAGCGTGGAAGCAAGCAAGTGCGCATCGATCCAGCCGATGCCCAGGCCCCAAAGCTCCCGGTCTTCTACTAACCCCATAACTTCCGCGTGGGTTGCGTAAACAGCAGGGGGGAGCGCTTCAAGATCGGTCAGAATGCGGACGCGATTCCTGAGATTGCCGCAGGCCAGTTCACCCACGACGAACGGGTGCGCCAAGACCAAGGCTTCGCTGAGTAACTCGCCGAGCCTCGATCCGCCCTTTCGGAAGTGCGCAATCCATACTGAAGTGTCGACAAGAATCATCGCGTGGCCCCGGCGCGGCGCCTTGGAACGGCGCGCGACCCGGGCTCCGTGCCGGCCAGAGCAGCCAGGCGCCGAGCCGCCTCCCGCGCGATCAAAGCCTCCAGGCCCGCACGCACCAAGGCGGTCTTTCGCCGGATACCGGTCAGTTCTGAAGCACGTTCGAGCAGAGTCTCATCAATAATAAGCGTCGTTCTCATATGCTCAAGTATGCACAATTTGGACATACTCGTCAAACCAATCGGGAGACGAGGTTGCCGTCTGCACACCCGGCGTTACAACATGATTCTTTGGGCAGTTAGATACAAACGCACAGCCTCGTGTTCCAGAGTCGCGGACTTCAAAGGCGAAGGTCCGCGCTACTCGCCGCTCGCCGCCTTTTTGGATTGCGCCGGCCCTACCGGAACGGGCTTGGCGTTGAGGTCGAGGACGAGGTGGGAGGTGGGGTTGCGCCAGACGCGGCAGAGAGGTTCAGGAGAGCGTTTCAGAGTTTTGTCAGGGAGGGCGGGGTCGGTGGAGTAAAGGCGCGAGCCATCGGCGATGTGCGTGTATTCATAAAGGGGAACGATGGCGGGGGACTCTGGTCGGCGAACCGTTGGGGGACGCTCACAGTGCCAATCTCCGCGTTCGTTGGGGTTGTTTTGACTTTGCCACGTGCCGCGCAGTTTGCCCTGCTGGAGTTCGTCCGCGAGGGTGTAAGTTTCATCCGTCGTTTTCAAGATAAGGTCGAGATGTTCACCCTTGAAGGTTCCTTGCACGCTTTCGGTACCTTCAGCACCGGCGGAGCGGACCTGCTCCCCCTCGAGCTTCAAATCCAGCCCAAACAAGGTGTAGTCGGAGCCGTCTGCCATTGTGGCCATGCACGACCACTTCCCAGACGGGCCTTGGGGGTTTTGGGGCCGCGCGGGCGACGCGGGTAAAGCGTAAAAAATGGGCGGCGAGCTTCCGGCCTCGGAGAAAGCATGCGAGCTGAGGCCCATGCCGTGCTCATTGATCGCGGCAAAGACGGGAATCAGGCCGTCATGGTCGCGGTGAGGACGAATAGCAAAGAACGGAACGGATTCAATGCTGTCCCACGCGCCTTCGGCGTCCAAACCGTCGCGCAGAAGGTAGCGCGTCGAGGAATGAGGACCGTGCGCTTGGTATACCGGCACGGGCAGGGCCAGACGCGGGTCGTCCAGGGCGAGGCGGTACATGATCTGGTTGTAGTTGTAGCGAGGCGTGATCGGTCCGCCGGCCGCGAAGAAATCCGAGTAGGTGCCTTCGAAGAAGATCAGGCGACCGCCATTCTGATCGAAGAACGCATGGTGAACGGTATTGTAGAAGTTGTATTTGTCGTGGCGCAGGACTTGTTTGGCATAGACCCACGGGCCCAGGGGCGTGTCCGCTTCGGCAAACCAGATGGTGCCGTGATTGGCAAGCCCTTCGTCCTCTTTCACGATCATGACCCAACGTTTGCGGAAGGGGTTCCACTGAATAGTGCCAGGACCTGGCTTGACCACAGCGTCGGTATCCACACTTCGCAGTTGGAATAGCCCCTCGCTGGCTTTCATTTTTCCGGCGGCGATCAATTCCTGCTCCTCGCTGGGGGTGAGCGGAGGAGTGTTTTGTTTCCAGGCATATCGCAGGCGGCCGTCGGGAGCCCGGTCCAGCCTGCTTGCGCCCTTTTCATAACGCGCTCCAGCCACCAGAGGCGAAAATCCCTCAAAAGAAGTGGGGTCTTTGACGTGCGCCATGTCCGCCCTCATGCGGCAGAGAAACGGGGGAGCGTAGTTCTGATAGTAGTACTCGATGCCCGAGACATTGATGCGCACGGGGTGGCCACCCCAGCAGGAAGAGAACATCGGGTCGTGCGGATCAAACTGAGCGAGGCGCTCGAAGCTATCGGTTTTGTCGTTGAAGATCGCCAGGCCGCGTTCATACGCCTCGCCGAGGTCTTTGATCCGCGCATAGTCAGCCACTAAACGCTCGCCACCCTCATCGGAAATGATTTTCAGGCCTCCGATCCATTTCGGGCCCGGACCAGGGAAGCTGGCGGAGGGCAGCATGGGGCGTGAGAAGCCGGACTCATCCACGAAATAGGAGAGATCAATGCCGACGTTTGGGTCGAGTCCGCGTCTGCCAGGCCATTCCGAGGTAGCGCCGGAAGTGCCGAAATTGCCGAGAGGGTAAGACGGCCTAGCGGTATCTCCAAAAAACCAATAGAGCTTGCCGCGATAGGGGATGCCGAGCCCGCCATCCTGGCCCATGACCTGTGCGTTGAGAACCGGCTGCTTGAGGGGGACGGGAGCACCGACGAGAACGCTATCGCGGTAAATGCCCTCGCCCGTAACCCGATAGAGACGCTCAGCGATGCTGGTGCGCTTGATCTTAAGCTCGGCGCTGCCGCCGCTGGTTACTTTCAGAGCGATGCCGCGATTGCCGAGGAAGTCTTCTGGAAACTCGTACCCATCGCTCTTGATGTTGAAATAAACCGTTTGGCCCATCAGGCCTGGTTCGTAGAAGGCAAGGATGCCATTGCTGTCGGTGTAGTACGAAATCTCGTTCGTCGTCCGCAGTTCGACGAGCGGGACGCCTCTGCCGGTCTGGTCATCTACAACTTTTATAGTGAAACAATCAGGGCATTGAGGAGCTGGCAATGGGCTGAGAACGAGTCCAAGAAGCGCGACAAAGAGCGTTCGCATCGACGAAGCACCTTCACGGCTTAACTTCTGACCCTTACTTCCGGCTTCTTCTTTCCAGCGCCTCTTCAATCCTCCGCAGCATGAAGACGTCTTCCCGGTTGTAGGTCAGCAGGTCTTTCAGGAGGCGCTCGTTGCAGGTGGTCTTATATTTCTTCCAAGTGTCGTCGGCCCACTTTCCGTCTTTGCCGGGGAGCTCGCGTTTTAGTCCCAGCATCTCCTCGATGGCCTTCTGCCCTCCCCACAGGCCTGCCTGCCAGCACGCCGGGCAGAGATCAAAGTGATGGAATATCTTGTCCAGCACCACGCCCAGTTGCGCGGCGATCACCGGGAAGTCGAACCCGATGTAACCTTTCACCTTGTCGGGAATGGAGCGCCCGTTGTAAGTGACGATGCGCTCCACCTCGGCGAGCACCGTCAGCAGCGCCTCCCGGGTGGCTTCCTCACTGACGAGCTGGACAAAGGCGTCCTTCGCGCCCTCCACGACCCGCACCCCGATTACCGTGATCTTGTGGTTCTTGCAGTCCCGGAAAAGACGTTGGTCAGTGAACGTGCCAACGTAATTTGTTTCAATGTCGAGGTAGGCTATCTTCACTCTTATCCTCACTCCCGCCCTAGGAATTCCCGGCGTTTGCGCGGTTTCGCTTGCTTGCCGGGCTCGAGCGAGCGCGCCATCTGGACGGCTTCGAAGCCAAACCTTTCCCGCAGCTTGTCGGCGGCTTTGAGAATCTTATCAAGTTTTTCGCGCTGTGGGGCTTCGAGCAGGTTGCGCTGGAAGACGGCGCGTTCAAGGTTCGATGCGCGGACGCCCACCAAGCGGATTTTGCGCTTCGCGTCGTAAGTCGCTTCAAAGAGGCGCAGCACGTTTTCAAATATCACCGAATCGAGGTTGGTAGGCTCGTCGATGGTGATGTCGCGGGTGAGCGTGTCGAAGGGCGCATAGCGAAGTTTCAATCCCAGCGTGTGCGCAAACAGGCCGTGGTCGCGCAATCGCCGCGCCACCAGTTGGGCCAGATAAGAAAGGGTGCGCTCCAATTCCTCGAGGTTGTCGATATCTTGGTCAAAAGTGGTCTCGTGGCTGATGGATTTGGGCTCTTCCGCGTAGGCATAGGCATCAATGTCCCGCCCGCATGACTTGGTGTAAAGCCATTCGCCGAATTTGCCGAACCGCTCCCGCAACTTCTCCTCGCCCATTTGCTGGAGGTCGCCGATGGTGGTGATGCCGAGGGAGAGCAGTTCCGGCTCCGTCACCTTTCCGATGCCGGGCATGCGGCGGATGGGGAGCGGCGCAAGAAACGTGGCCTCGCAGCCCGGGAAGATGTAAAGCAGGCCGTGCGGCTTGGCCTGGTCGGAGGCGATCTTGGAGACCAGGTGGGAGGTGGAAAGGCCAATCGAGCAGTTGAGGTCGGTGCGCTGCTTTACGGTGCGAATCAGCTTATCCGCCGCGCGAAACGCCGAGCCGTGCAGGCGCTCGCACCCGGTGAGGTCGAGATAGGCTTCGTCAATCGACACCATCTCGACCAGCGGGGTGAATTCGCCGAAGATTTCGTAGAGCTTGTGGGAATATTCGCCATATTTGGCGTGTTGGCCACGCAGAAAGATGGCGTGCGGGCAGAGCTGCTTGGCCTTTCGGATCGGCATGGCGGAGTGGACGCCGAATTTGCGCGCTTCATAGCTGGCCGCAGCGACCACCCCGCGCCCGTCCGGGTCTGCGCCGACGATTACCGCCTTGCCCTTGAGCGACGGGTCCTCGAGCTCCTCCACGGAAACGAAGAAAGCGTCCATGTCCACGTGCAGAATCTGCGGTAGGTGCTGGGGACTAGGGGCTGGGGGCTGGGGGCTAGGGGCTGGGGATACGGGGCTTGGGGCTGGGGCGAACTCGGGCTTTGCATTCGGGGATTCAGGTTGGGCTCGACTGCGCATGTGGAGTTACTGCCTTCCTCTTCGTCCGTCCTCACTGCCACTCCTCCCCAATTGCGTTGAGGGATGCGAATGGCTCGTCTCGATTAATTTGTCTTTCGCTCCAACGATGTTACCAGAGCATGAAGCATTCGGCCTACCTGACCCGCCAACAACAGGATTTCTTCCGACGACTGCTTTGAAATAAACCCGAGACGACAAGACAGGTCAATTTGTGTCTCCACCTCAGACTGGGAGCCCAATGCTATTGAAAGATGATTCAAGTAAGCCTGTCGAGTCCGACGACTGTGCCCCTCTGCGATATTTGACGCGACTGAAACCGCAGCACGGCGTAACTGACTGGCCAGCCCATAGACCTCGCGCTTTGGGAACTCGGCGGTTATTTCATAGCACCTCTGCGCGAGCCCCATTGCCGTGCGCCAAACTTCCAAATCACGATAAGACTTAATAGTATCCATGTGCCTCAGTCTCCAGTCCCTAGCCCCCAGTCCCCAGCCCCTAGCCTCCAGCCCCTGTCTTCCGGGCGCTTACCACCCGCGGGATCCCCGCCAAATCGGGCATGACTTCGATTTCCGTCCATTCGTGGCCAAGCAAGGGGAGCACCTGACCGCGCATGTTGTAGCCAATCTCCGTCACCACGAACCCGCCCGGCTTAAGCACGGCGAGGGCTTGCGGGAACAGGCGAGCATAGAGTTCGTTGCCTTGCTCGAGATTTCCCCAAGCGATGCGGGGCTCGAATTGCCGCACCTCTCGTTGCACCATGTCGATGTCCTGCTTCCCCACATAGGGAGGATTTGAAACTACGAAATCAAACGTGCCCAGGAAATCTTTATCGAGAAATCGAGCGAGGAGATCGCTTTCGAGGAATTTGATGCGTTCCGGCATTCCCAAGCGGACCGCGTTTCGCGACGCCACTACCAGCGCCAGGCGGGAGATGTCCGCGCCGAACAGGATGGCGCGAGGAAGCTCGGAGGCAAGCGCCAGGGCAATGCAGCCGGAGCCGGTCCCTACATCCACAATGCGCAACCGAGCGTCTTTTGGCCATCCGCTGCGGCGCGCCAGTTCAAGAACTCGCTCCACAGCATGTTCGGTTTCAGGGCGGGGAATCAGGACGTCGGGGTTGACCTCGAAATCGAGCCCCCAGAATTCCTTGTGGCCGGTGATGTATTGCGTCGGCTTGCCGGTGCTTCGCTCCTCAATCAGCAGGAAGTAGCGCGCCGCTTTCTCAGGCGAAATCTCCATCTCCGCGTTGCAGTGAAGAAAAGCGCGGTCGCAATCGAGGACGTGCATCAGCAATAGTTCCGCCCCGAGTTGTGCGGAAGGGACCTGATGCTGGAGGAGCGTTTCGAGACCGGTCTTGAGAGCTGTGCGGAGCTGCATCGGGAAACCAGAAAGCAGAAGGCAGAAACTAGAAAGCAGAAACCTCATCATTGAAGAACGACGCTGCTTTCCAACGAGTAAAGACTGACGCCTTCCCCCAAAATAAGCCGCTCAACCGCATTCTGGTTCCGCTTTCTGCCTTCTGCTTTCTAGTTTCTGATTTCTGCCTTCACGCTGCTACCGTCACTTGTTTCAACTTCTCGGCCTGGTAGTGGGCGATCAAAGCCTGAATGATGTCTTCGAGCTTACCGTCCATGACGCGGTCAAGCTGGTGAATGGTTAAGCCGATGCGGTGGTCGGTGAGGCGGTTCTGAGGGAAGTTATAAGTCCGGATTTTCTCGCTTCGGTCTCCGCTGCCCACCATGGAGCGGCGCTCTTCCGTGATCTGTTTCTGCTGTTCCTGGAGCTTCATTTCGTAGAGCCGGGAGCGGAGCACGCGGAGCCCTTTGGCGCGGTTCTTGATCTGCGATTTTTCATCCTGGCAGGAAACCACCATCCCGGTGGGCAGGTGCGTGATGCGCACCGCAGAGTAAGTAGTATTCACCGATTGGCCGCCCGGCCCCGAGGAGCAGAAGGTATCAATGCGAATATCCTTGGGGTCAATCTCGATTTCCACTTCGTCGGCTTCCGGCAGCACCGCGACCGTGACGGCCGAAGTGTGGATGCGTCCCTGCTGTTCGGTGGCTGGGACACGCTGCACGCGGTGCACGCCGCTTTCATACTTGAGCTTGCTATAAACCTTCTGCCCCTCGATCAGGGCGATGACTTCTTTTGCCCCTCCGATGCCGGAGAGGCTGGTGGAGAGCACTTCCACCCTCCAGCCTTGCGATTCCGCGTAACGGTTGTACATACGGAAGATTTCCTGCGCAAAGAGCGTCGCCTCATCACCGCCCGTGCCGGCGCGGATTTCCAGCACCACGTTCTTTTCGTCGTTCGGATCTTTGGGAAGCAGAAGGATTCTGAGCTCCTCTTCCACCTTCGTCTGCCGCTTCTCCAGATCGGCGAGTTCCTCATGCGCCAGAGCCTTCATTTCGGCGTCGGTGGAGGCTTCGGCGAGCAGCGTCTTGGTGTCCTCCAGCCCCTTGCGGATGCTTTTCCACTCGCGGTACTTCTCGACCACCTCGCTCAGCTCAGCGCGCGCTTTCGCGGTTTTCTGGTAAAGGGCTTGGTCCGCCAACACGTCAGGATCTGCGAGCTGCGCCGTCAACTCGTCATACCTTTTTTCGCTTTCCGCGAGCTTGTCAAGAAAATGCATTGTTCACCGAAAGAGTCGTCAGTTGTCAGTTGAATGAACGAGACTGGACGCTGCAGCTATCCTGCGATCTCTGTGTTATTCACCCATTCCTGCTTCCGGCTCAAGTGGCGGCCTGGGGCAACCGACAACGGACAACGGACAGCTTCACGCCACCACCAACTCCCCCCCGCGCGTCTTCTCGAGCTCCATGGCGGTGTCGATGGCCTTGATGGCGGTCTCGAGTTGGCTGTCGTCGGGCTCGCGCGTGGTTACCCGTTGCAACCAGAGCCCCGGCTGGGCCGCCCAGCGCCAGAGTTTTCCTTGTGATTTTGCCGCATAGCGGATGAATTCGTAAGAGACGCCCACAATCACCGGCAGCAGCGCCAGCCGGCCCACGAACCGCATCGCAAAGGAGCGAAAGGGCAAGAACATGTAAAGCAGCATGGCGATGGCCATCACCACCAGCAGAAAGCTAGTGCCGCAACGCGGATGGAAGCGCGTACAGGCGCGTGCGCTCGCCAGGTCGGTTGCGCCCCGCTTTTCGAACGCCCACACCACCTTGTGCTCGGCCCCATGGTACTCGAATACCCGCTGGATTTCCTTCCACCGCGAGATGAAAAAGAGGAACCCGAGGAATAAGACGATGCGGATTAGTCCGTCCAGCAGGTTGAATATCAGCATGTTGCCCGTAACCGGATAATGCCGGCTGATGAGCGTGGCCAAAGAAAGCGGAACATACTTGTAAAAGAAAACGAAGAAGCCCAGCGAGAGGGTTAGATTGGCCGCCAGGAGCCAGTTGCTCAGCTCGACCTTCTTTTCGACCTGGGCGGGCTTATTGGGTTCCTCGAGCGCTTGTTCAGCCGAGTAACGCAACGCCCGGATCCCCAGCACCATCGCCTGGCCTAGGGTTCCCAGCCCGCGCAGGAGCGGGTATTTCAGCCAGGGGTGCTTTTCAGAGGGCTTTTCCAGGTAGTCCTTTGCCACCGCAATCGCCCCGCTAGGCTGGCGCACCGCTACCGCATAGCTATGCGGGGAGCGCATCATGACGCCTTCGATCACCGCCTGACCGCCCATCAGGGCCTCTTCCGGCGCCTGGAGAAGCGGTAACGCAAACAGGCGGAATAAGTAGCGAAAGCGATGGCCTATGCTAGTCGAAAACAATCCCATAAATCTCCTGGCCCTTCATGCCGCCGCGTCTTCCAGCATCCAAACCTTTAGTGTGGAGGCTAGTCCAATGGGCGGAAAACCGCTCTGGGCGCGCAGCGGGCCGCTTTATATTTGATGCGCGCCGGGGAACCATGGCTCAGCATAGCCGCAAAGACTAGAGGGTGTCAATTCGGGCACTTCGAGTCTTCGGTGATCGGCTATCAGCCGTCAGCTTTCAGATCCACCACAGGGCGCACAGAGGCCACAGAGAAAAACACCTCGGCCTTCCTCTGCGAACTCTGTGGCCTCTGTGGCGAGTTTCCTCTTGGGCTGGCGCTCTGCCACGCTGTTAAAGCTCCATATCTCACTTCCAAGAAAGGTATTATCATTGTGTGTGAGGTACTGCCGTGAGAGCGTTCATCAGCTACAGCCACGATTCGGCAGAGCACCTGGACCGCGTTTGGGACCTGTGCGAACGCCTGCGCAACGATGGAATTGATTGCCGGATTGACCAACACCTGTTCTCGCCTCCCGAAGGCTGGCCGCGCTGGTGCCGCGATCAGGTTCAGGAGTCCGAATTCGTTCTGGTGGTTTGCACCGAAACCTACAAGCAGCGCTACGAGGGCAAGGCGCCGGCCGGTGAAGGCAAAGGTGCCAAGTGGGAAGGCTTTATCATCACTTTGGAGCTGTACGAAGCGGAAGGAAGGAACAGCAAGTTCATCCCCGTGGTTTTCTCGCCTCAAGACACGCAGCATATTCCCGCCGAACTGAGGGGCGCAACCCGTTACGACCTTAGCACGCCTGTGGGATACGACGACCTCTTCCGCCATCTCACTGACCAACCGGCGAGACAGAAGTCGCAGGTTGGCCCGTTGCGGAAGATGCCGTCCCAGCCGCGGCGAGGCCGTTGGCAAGACTCTGATGTTGCGACATGGAGTGTGCCGGTTTCTCCCGATTCCTCCCAAGCCGGGGGCGATCAGGTCGAGAAAGACATCGATCTTCGGACCCAGCTTGGGGAGATTCTATCAAAGCTGCTTGACGCCCACCGACAGGGTCATCGTAGCCCTCAGGCCACTGTCACCAACCTCCATAGCTTGTATCAGAGATTGAGCGAAGAAGACCGCAAGCGATTTACCGAACTGCTCTGGGATATCTATTGCCGAGAACCCCTATTGCCTCCAAGGCATGCGGCATCCTACAGAATCAGTGTTCCAACTGTTATCCTTCTGGCGTTCGTGCGTTTTGGTCCTATAAACGCGCTCACACCTCAAATCTTCGGTCATGTGCAGACGCTTAATCCGAAGGCGATGGAGCAGTGGGCAAGGGCGGTGTGCCCTCCATTCGAATACGCCGTGGGTCAGTCTTCGAGCAGATTCTCCGACCGAGCGTTAGATGAGATAAAAGGGTTCCGTGAGACGCTGCGGTTGTTGGGTGGAGAAGGCCGGGGGTTTCCCCTCGAGCTTATCGAGGCCGCTGAACGATTGAAGAAGGGCGTAGAATGTATCGAGCTGGAGCGGTTTGAGCACAAACTAGGCCTAGCAGGGCCGTGTGAGGTGTCCCCCGTGCGACCGGATTCAATAAATCGTCAGCGCATCCGGGACCTTGAAGAGCTTCTGGAAATCGAGTATGAGAAAGTAAACGATTTCCAGAAAGAGCTGGCAATTACGTCAAGTGCGGCGGCAAAGTTCGAGTTGCGGCAGCGCCTGAAGCGTGAAGTGTTGCCAGACGTCCGCAAGCACGAAGTGGAGTACGCGGAACTTCTGGCGCACAGCACAGACCTCGCCTCCGTACCCGCTGAACAAGCCGAGGCCACAACGGCAGAACTTGTACACGCCCTTGAACGAGTCCAAAGTCTACCCGACCCGAACAGGCCCGAAGAAATAACGCGCCTTCTCACCGACATCCGAAGGAAGTTGGACGATCCGGGCAAAGTGGCTGCGGCAAAACTAAAGGTGGCCCTGCCCATTATCCCGCTGATCGCCTCCTACGAGATGGAAATGGACACCGAGGCTGTGCTAATTAATGTGTGGCGGCGAATCAAGTCGCTCTTTGGGGCTAAGGTATGAGCCAGGCAGGCGCAGATTCCGACGGCGCTCTCGAGATACGGAGGGAGAAGCTCGCTGAATTCGAAAGGGAGCTGGCCATCTGCGCCGACCCGGCGCTCAAGTTTGACCTGAAGAAGCGCATCGAAGAGTGCAACAGGGAAATCGCCCGATTGGAAGCGCAGGCAGGGACCCCGCCGGGTGAGCCGGTTGGGCCGGTTCCGACCCAGCTACAGCCCTGGAACGTGCCAATACCTCGTAACCCATTTTTCACGGGGCGCGAGAAGGTTTTGGGGGATGTCGAAAAGAAACTGCGCACCGGTGGGCTGGTGGCGCTCACAGGAATGGGCGGAGTGGGCAAAACGCAAATCGCGGCGCACTTCGCGCATGAACATCGCGACGAGTACAGCGCCGTGCTCTGGGCCAGCGCCACCTCTCGAGAGACGCTGGTCTCGGACTTCGCGGCCATCGCCAGCCTGTTGAATTTGCCAGAGAAAGATGAGAAGGACCAAGCCTTGGCTGTGGCCGCCGTCAAGCGCTGGCTCGAAGCCAATGGGGGCTGGTTGCTGATCGTGGACAACGCCAGCGATCTGGCCGCCGTGCGCGGATTCATCCCTCAGTCAGCCAAAGGCCACGTTCTGCTGACCACCCAGGCCCAGGCCACCGGCGACATCCAAGCCATTGAAGTCCGGGACATGCTACCCGAGGATGGAGCACTGCTCCTCCTCAGGCGTGCCAAGGTCATCAAGGCGGATGCGCCGCTCAGTGCTGCCACCGATGCCGCCCGCGATACCGCCATGGACATCTCGAAGGAACTGGGCGGACTGCCGCTCGCCCTTGACCAGGCGGGAGCCTACATTGAGGAAACTCGCTGTGGCTTGGCGAGCTACCTCGACCTGTACCGTCAGCGCCGTGCGGAGCTGCTCAAGAGGCGAGGTGGATTTGGCCCCGACCATCCTGAATCCGTCGCCACGACCTTCGCACTTTCTTTCGAAAGAGTAGCTGGCGCAAGCCATGCTGCCGCCGATCTGCTCCGCTTCTGCGCTTTCCTCCACCCTGACGCCATTCCGGAAGGAATCTTCAACAAGGGTGCGGCGGAACTCGGACCGAATCTCGGCCCCATCGCCGCCGATCCCCTGAAGCTAAACGCGGCCTGCGCGGAAATCCTGAAATACTCGCTGCTCCGCCGCGATGCCAATGCGAAGACGCTGGGCATTCACCGGCTTGTGCAGGAAGTGATTCAAGATGGTCTGACGGAAGAAGAAAAGCGCCAGTGGGCGGAGCGCGCCGTGCGGGCGGTGAACGGTGCATTCCCAAGCCCCGAGTTTGCCAACTGGGCGCAGTGCGAGCGCATGGTCCCGCAAGCCCTTGCTTGCGAGCCGATCATTGAGGCCTATGTGTTCGAGTTCGAGGTGGCGGGGCAACTGCTTAACCAAGCAGGCTGTTACTTAGATGGCAGGGCGCGCTTTTCTGACGCCGAGCCGCTCCACCAGCGAGCGCTGGCGATTCGCGAGAGAGCCCTGGGCCCGGATCACCCCGACGTGGCCGAGAGCGTCAACAACTTGGCGGTGCTCTACTACCACCAAGGAAAGTACGCGGAGGCTGTGCTGCTTTCGCAGCGCGCGCTCGCGATCACGGAGAAGGCTCTCGGGCCGGAACACCTCATCGTGGCCACCCACCTCAACAACTTGGCGAGCCTGTACGACAAGCAAGGCAAGTACGCGGTGGCTCTGCCGCTCTTGCAACGGGCGCTCGCCATCAGGGAGAGAACCCTGGGACCGGAGCACCATGACGTGGCCACGAGCCTCAACAACTTGGCGGGGCTCTATCGTAACCAAGGCAAGTACGTGGAGGCCGAGACGCTTTGCGAGCGGGCCCTGGCTATTGATGAGAAGGCTCTGGGACCGAACCACCGAGGCGTTGCCACCGACGTCAACAACTTGGCGTCGCTGCACGAGGACCAAGGCAAGTCCGCGCAGGCTGAGCCGCTCTTTAGGCGGTCGCTTGCCATCCTCGAGAGGGCGTTGGGCCCTGATCACCCCAACGTGGCCGCAGCCCTCAACAACTTGGCGGGACTTTGCCGTGCTCAAGGCAAGAGCACTGAGGCCGAGACGCTTTACCAGCGGGCCCTAGTAATCGACGAGAAAGTCCTCGGATCCGAGCATCCAGGTGTTGCCACAGACCTCAACAACCTAGCGCTGCTTTATAAGAATCAGGGCAAGTACGGGCAGGCCGAGACCCTCAACCAGCGGGCGCTGGCAATCTGGGAGAAAACTCTCGGCCCCGAGCACCCCAACGTGGCCACGGTTCTTGAGAACTACGCTCTTCTGCTTCGCGAGATGAAGCGGGGCGCGGCCGCCAGAGAACTGGAAGCCCGCGCCCGGGCCATTCGCGCCGCGCATGCCAAGGACAATCCCCCCAAGTAGAACCTGATGCGAATCAGAGCCAGTGTCCTGAGTCAAAGGTCCGTTAACAATCTCTCGGTTATTCGGGCGGCCTTTTCGTAGCCCCGTTAGGCGCGAAATACTGTAGCCCAGGGCGCAGGCCCTGGGATGAATGGACACCGCCCCCTTTTGTTCCCCCTCCCCCGCCCGCCGCCCGTAGGCCCTTGCTCTTTGAAGTGCGCTGCAACGCATTCCGGGCTCTGGGCCGCAGGGCGGGCGGGGGGAGGGGGCAGGGGGAGAGGGAGGCGCCTGATCCCGACACGTCAGGACTACATGATTTCGCCTGCCGGCTGATGGCCTCGCTTCTTTAACGAACCTCTGACTCAGGACACTACCGTGCTCTTCTACAAGCGCATTTACAGCCCCGGTGAACTGCAATTCGTCTCCACCAGCACCTACTGCCGAGCGCCGCTTTTCCGCTCAGGACATTTCTGCCGCTGTTTTGTCCAGAGGCTCGAGGGTGTGCGCTACCGAATCCCGCTCAGTCAAAAGGGGTGCCACGCGACACTCGATTCGAATACCAGCGCGCCGTGTCCTGTCCGGAGGTCCTCGCGGCGCAGGCAGTAGAGACGGCCACGGTCGAAGGAAGCCTCCAACGAGTGCGCGGTGCCCGTCCAGGTTATGTGCAGCCCGCCGCGGAAATCGGTCGCGCGCCGGTCCGGCAAGCCCAGCGCCTGGACGACCTCGTCAACTGTCGGCATGCGATTCAATCTTTGGGGATACACGCGCACCTTTCCTCCTGTTCCAGGCAGTTCGACCTCGCCGCGCGTGTCCTCGACAGCCAGGGATTGAAAGAGCGCTTCGATCTTCAGTTCGCGCTCCTGAGCCTCAGCTGCCGCCCGCGACTTCGGCCGATAAGGCAAATAAAGGAAATAGAACGCCGCCAGACACGCCAGGATGGCCAGTTGAGTCGCAATCAGCCTCTTGGGCACCGCGCCACGCTCAGACGGTTTCATAGGCCCCCGTTAAGCCGGAGTTTCCATTATGGACTCCAACCTAGGGTTCTGCTCTCGTGACTTAATTCCATCAACGTGTGAGTGCCACCCAGGACGGGCTCACTTACCGTCGATGGTGCGGACCGCAGCCCCCGCGGGGACTCTTAGCACCTGCCACAGAGAATTTCAGCAATTCTGGCCGCGGCTTGCTAGCCAATCCCTGAATTACTGTGGGATGGGAACCCGTCGTCGATGCCCTTTGCAAGCTCCCGCAGAAGCGCCAACAGCTCGTCGAAGCGCTTTCCGCCTTGCTCATCGGACAGGGTCCCGGCTGGTATCGTGTTTTGAATCAGCAGATGCTGGCCTTCGTCCGCTATTTCCTTTGCCAGTATTTCCCTGATCCTTCCGAGTGTGTCTGGGCTTCCAATTTTCGCCATATCACGGCCCAGCAATCTGGCACCCGCCCGAACGTAGTCAAAGTTCTCATCTTCAATCAGATCAATATGCTCTTCGAAGAGCCGTTCGCTGTTTCCAGCGTCCAGGTATCGCTCAAGGATGAATGCCAAGTCTATCGCATCTCGCTGCCGCTCGTGAGGGCGACCTGCCCATGAGATAAGCTTCAGGATCGTCAAACCGGGAGTGGAGGCCACCAAGATGTCGAGCGGTGGATTGGCTCTGACCCTCACATGAAGCGCCGCCCGGTAGGCGTCCTCGAACCCTACCACGCTCATCACAACATCCTCGCCGGGAGGGAGGCCAGCGGATCTCCCCACCCGCGCCGGCAATCCCTCCGAAGGGCAAGATATCGACACGTAACTCCCCTCGGTATAGCAGCCGCTGGACTTCGCGGGTTTCTTTGAAGGGTCCGATGGCCAGAAGTGACTTCTTCAGTTTTTCAAACTCATCCCAACCGGAGACGCGAAAGCCGAAATCTCTGTCGAGCGTGGCGCGCCGGCTGGGCAACCCGTGCCCGAGCTCGAAGACCATATCTCTTGCGGCTGCCCCAACCACGAGGAATGCAATGCCCAATGACCCCGCCGCCTCATTAACTGTCGCAAAGAGCGCGACGGATATGGGGTCAATCTTCGCGGACAAGTCCAGCAAGTTGCTCATCGTATATCCGCCTCGCAGTTTCAATGTTCCGAGCGTCCCCCGTCGCCAGCAAGTCGGCGTAGACCAGCAAAGGGTGTACGGTTTCGGGGTTGGCCCAGTCCAGCGCCATATCCCAGAAGGCCTGGAGGATTTCGACGTTCCCCCTCGGATCGGTGCGCAAACGGTAGGCCGCCTGAAGTCTTGCAGGCTTGTCCCGAGTATATACGGTGATCAATTCCGGCTTCAGGTAGCCGGTGATTTTCGCGGCGGCCGGTTCGCCTCCCCAATAAGCGCGAAAGTCTCTGATACGCGTTCGCTCCCACCATTTCGGATCGGGTGCGGCGAACCTCCCGAGAACCAGCTTTGGACGAAGCTGGTTGGGAAAGGCCCCCACCCAACGTTCAAGCAACTGTCGTTTGCGAATCAACCTTCGGCCACGTCTACCCATCACCAAAAGGTGGCCGAGCCTTTCGAGATCGTCCATGACCCAGGCCACAGTGCCCAGCGCAACGTGCGTCGTCTGTGCGATGGTTCGAAAGGGTTCGTCAGTCAACTCTTGCCGACAGAGCAAAGCGAACACGACCTTCAAACCCGCGGGTACAAAGGCACGGGCGGGCCTTTCCCGGGGAAATCGTTGAGGTGTGTAGCCTTTCATGTAAACAAAAACAGGTTGAGCGTTCAGGTATGCATTTCCAAAGGTGTCCATGAAGGGGACATCCATCCCTTTAAGTCGCTCTGCCATGTTCGGGTTGACATACTTTGTTACCAATAGGGCCTTTTCCGGAAGGCGCTTCATCTGCTCGATCGCTTGCCCGAGAGTTTGGGTGTCCAGTATTTGCTTCACTTCTGCGTCGAAACACCTTTCGGCGTGTGGGAATTCAAAACGCAACCTTGCATCCGCCCGAGTCCAGCCTCGCCGGGGCTGCAATCGTTTTACCCGGACACGAATTCCGGTGGCCCGGCGAAATGCCTCGACGGCGTTTTGTAAGACCTCTGTTTCATTCGCGCGAAGCTGCATTTTCGACATTCCTCGCACCCGTTTCTTGAGAGACGACGTTCACTTATTGCTCGCGTTCATTATAAATGAACATGAACTAAAAATGAACAAAAAGTTTTCACAGGACTTCCGCCACAGCCGTGCAAACCGCACCTCCGACATAATGTCGCTGCCTGCCATAGGGACCTCAGTTCGGAGAGAACGACCTATCCCGGAATTCCCACCCCCAGGAGCACCGTAACGCCGCTCGGCCACGCCACCTCCGCGCCAGCTATCCTCCTTGTTGCCCAAGCGGCACGGGTCTATACTGCGCCATGGCTGTGTGCGTGCGCTCGGCGACCAGCCGCAGGCACAGAGGAAGGGGCAGCAACAATGTTTCGCAAGATCCTGATCGCCAACCGCGGCGAGATTGCGGTGCGCGTGATGCGCACTTGCCGCGAAATGGGAATCGGCACGGTGGCTGTCTATTCCGAGGTGGACCGCAAATCATTGCACGTTCGCTATGCTGACCAGGCTTTTTGCATCGGACCTCCTCCCTCGAGCGAAAGTTACCTTCGCATTGACCGCATTCTTGATGCAGCCAAAAAGAGCGGCGCAGAAGCTATTCACCCCGGTTACGGCTTCCTGGCGGAGAACTCGGAGTTTGCCCGCGCCTGTGCGGATGCGGGGGTGGTATTCATCGGACCGCCGGTGGCCGCGATGGAGCTGATGGGGTCGAAGACCAATGCGCGGCACACTCTAGTCCAGGCAGGCTTGCCCGTGGTGCCTGGGACCGACCGCCATCTCGAGAGCCTGGA
>Ga0326727_10002108_pt1 | contig 70097 bp, 52 predicted proteins | sample MB2enrmetagenome_FD_207643 | JGI IMG/M metagenome (GOLD analysis project Ga0326727, IMG submission 207643) | Lab enriched peat soil microbial communities from McLean, Ithaca, NY, United States - MB29MY | ecosystem: Environmental > Terrestrial > Soil > Wetlands > Peat | place: USA: New York...
GCGAAGGTGGCCGAGTACGATCGCCTGGCGAAGGCCGCGCCCACCGACTACGTTTTCCCGTTCCAGATGGAGATGATCGCGGTGCTGGACGAGGCGATGCGGAACGACCCCACGGATGCGCGAGCGCCCTATTATCTGGGCAATCTGCTGTTCGACTGGCAGCCGCAGCAGGCGCAGGCGCGGTGGGAGAAGTCGGCTTCGCTGGGCGCGGACTTCCCAGTGGTCTATCGCAATCTGGCCATGGTCTACACGCGGCAGGGCAATCAGCGTGACAAGGCACGCGCGGCCCTGGAGAAGGGCCTGCAATATGGCGGCAACGCGATGATCATCGCCGATCTGGACAAGATTTACGAAGAGGACGGCGTGTCCCCGGAGAAGCGGCTCGCGGTGATGGAGACGCACCAGTCCGTCATCAATCGCGACGATGTGATCGCACGCGAGGTCAATCTGGAGATATTTGCGGGCAAGCCTGACGCTGCAATTAAGCTGCTGCAATCGCGCTTCTTCCGCGCATGGGAGGGTGGCGGCCGCTTCGCGCTGGGCGACTCATGGATCAACGCCAACCTGGAGCGTGGCCATCAACACATGGGCGGCAAGCAGTATGCGCAGGCGCTGGCCGATTTCCAGGCAGCACTGCAAGTCCCGGCCAACCTTGAGGAGGCGACCGGCAGCGTCGGCAGCCGTCGAGGCGAGGCACTCTACTGGATCGGCTGCGCGTACCAGGCGCTGGGCGACACGGCGAAGGCGCGAAGCGCGTGGACTGAAGCGTCGGCGTCGGCGGCGGATCCCGTGCGGCGTCCCAGACCGGGTGAGCCCGCCTACACCGGCCACTTCAGCAATGGGAGCATGGGCGGCCTGGCCGCGGGGGTGCATGTCGAGCAGGCTGCGCTCTACTACCGGGCGATGGCGCTGGAGGCGCTTGGGCAGACTGAGGCTGCGACGAAGCTCTTTCAGCAGCTGGTCGATACAGGCGGCACGACCACAGCCCAGCGCTCTGAGGCGGCGGACGCCCACTACCTTGCCGGCCTGGGGCAGCTCGGGCTGAAGCATCAAGAGCAAGCGAGGCAGGAGTTCACGCTTGCGCTTCAGGCCAGTCCGGACCACTATGCCGCCAAGCAGGCGCTGACCGATTCTCACCCATGACGATGCCGCAGGGGTTTGGGGCCAGCTATCGGTAAGACCGGGCCGGGTCTGCGTCCGCGCGAGACGACGGCGGCGATCAACTCGGGAAGCGCTCTGCGCGGCGAAGCAGATCGATGACTTGTTCGTCATCCACCTGCGAAAAGTCCCGGTAAAACTGGCCGACTGAGTTGAAGTCTCGCGGAGCGTGAAGGCATACAAGTCGATCCGCCAGGGTCCGCAACCATGTGCAGGTGGACGCGGGCGCCACGGGAACAGCCACCACCAACTCTGCCGGCTTTATCTGCCGAAGCGCACTGATGGCGGCGTAGACGCTGGCGCCCGTGGCGATCCCGTCATCCACAAGAATGACGGCGCATCCCGCCACCTGGAGCGGCGGGCGGTCGTCGCGATAGAGAGCTGCGCGCCGCTCCAGCGTCTGCCTGACCTCTGCGGTGACGCGCTCAATCTGTTCCGGGGAGACGTGGGCCGCGCGAACGACCTCCTCATCGAGGTATCGCCCACCGCCGGCCACAATCGCGCCGAAGGCAAGTTCTTCATGTCCGGGAACGCCGAGCTTGCGTGAGAGAAATGCATCCAGCGGCAGATGCAGGGCACGGGCGACTTCAGAGGCGACCACCACGCCGCCGCGGGGTATGCCCAGGACGATTGCATCGCTGCGATTGGCGAACTCTGCCAACTGCTTCACCAACTGCCGTCCGGCGTCTTCACGGTTCTCGAAGATCATCGCGTTCTGGCACTGCCGTGGGTGCGCCACCGGCCAGCGGGAAGAGGGACAACCGCAGGGTGGAACGCAGCGCCCAGAATCGACCGCCAACCCAGAGGAGACCGGGAGGGCGCACCATTCCCAGGGAAAGTTACTTGTCTTTCTGAAGGAGCCTATGCACCAACGCGGCGACTCTGTGGCGCGATGAGGCGGCCCACCAGCCGCCGGCGCCGACGAGGCCGAGAATTGCGGTTGGGTTCTCCGGTGAATCGGTGCAGCCGGACTGCGCATGCAGCGAGGCGACGGCGCAAAAAGTAACGAGTGCGGTCAAGGTGGCGAAGCGCATCTTCATTCTCACTAGCAGATTTCCCCTAAAGTGATTTTGGCAGGAATCGGGCCAGCGTGCGCTTCTTTTTATCACTTACCGTTTAATATCCTGTTCAAATTCTCCGAATTTTCACACAACGGCCGTGCCGCTCACGTGAAGATAATTTATCCGAACGTCGCCGACGAGCAGGAAAACCCCATTCACGGAAGAAGTTCGCACGTCCAGACCTACCCCAGGAAAATCAGACATTGAAAATGCATATGACCAGAGTTGAAGCTGGACAGTTCCTCTGCCTGCCATCTCGCATCACCGCCGGTTTGGGCTTAACCTGTTTTCTTCTGCTGTTGGCGGGCTGCGCCATGAACGGCCCGTTGGCCCCGGCAGTGCCGGGAGATCCGGTGCAGAGTCTCGTGCTGAAGGGGCTGGTCCACGGCGGACAGCAGCCGGTGACCCAATCGCACATCGCGCTGTTCGCGACCAGCAGCAGCGGCTATGGCGGGACGCTAACCCCGTTGGCGACAACGCAGACTCTAAGCGACGGGACCTTCAACATCTCCAGCTCCATTAACTGCCCAAGCGATTCCACGTCGCAGGCTTACGTGGTTTCGACGGGCGGTAATCCCGGGATGACCTCGGGGACGGACAATTCGGCGATCTTTCTGGTGGCCGCGCTGGGACCGTGCACGAATCTCGCGTCGGTGCCTTATGTGGTTATCAATGAAGTGACGACGGTGGCCGCTGCGTACGCGTTGAGCGGCTTTGCGCCGGTGGGCGGCGCAGGCATGACCGAGGCGGCGGTGTCCGGGGGCGGGGCGATGGCGGGCATCACCACCAGCTCCACCAACAAGCAGGGGTTGACCGACGGCTTTAACAATGCAACAAATATTGTGAATATCACAACGGGCACGGCGAACACGGCCCCGTCGTTTGGCGGGAACGGGGTGGTGCCGGTGGCAACCATCAATGCGCTGGCTGACATTCTGCAGGACTGCGTCAACTCATTGTCCGCGACCAGTTCGCCGTGCGCGGGAGCCGGGAAGCTGTTCCCCAGCGCAACACCGCCGACGGGCTCGGGGATTTCTGCGCCGGCGAATGTCTTCCAGGCGGCGCTGGATGTCGCGCAGTATCCGGGGAACAACGCGAGCGCGCTTTTTGGCCTGATCAGCTCGCAGGCGGCTTTCCCGACGACGCTGACAGCCGCGCCCAACGACTGGACCATCGGTGTGACCTACACCTATGCCAGCACGGTGCTGGTCTCCGGTCTGGGCATGGGCATCGACAACTACGACAACGTGTTCATCACGGGTTCGACAGGTAACACTACGTCGCCCAACGAGACCGACCTGATTGTGGTTTCGCCGCAAGGCGTGCTGGGAAACTCGGCCTTGATGGGCACGACGTCGACCGCGAACAACATCCGCTGGATCGGATTCGACACCAGCAACAACGCATACATGACCAACGGCAACGCGGCCAACATTTATAAATTCGTGCCAACCACGCCCAGCAATCCGGCCGCCGGCAGCACGGCACCAGTCGCTCCACTCAGCTATTCGACCGTCTCGGGCACCAAGAATAACTATGCGCTGGCAGTGGACCAGTACGGAGACGTATGGGTGGATACCTACAAGAAGAGCACCTGCTCGGGTGCGCCTTCCAGCTCCAACACGGTGAGCTGCTCGCTGGTTGAGTTTCCGGTGAGCAGCCAGAGTTCGCCGGCGGTGAGCTTTCCGACTCTACAGGATGTACAGCCGTCGGACACAGGCGGAGCACGCGGCGTGGCCTTCGACGTGAAGACCGGCAACATCTGGACGACCGATATTGTGAGCAGCGACCTAGAGCTGTTCAACGTGACCCCCAGCGCTACCGCTGTAGCCACTGCCTCGGTTGCTCCTAACACGGTCACCCTCAGCAGCACCGCGAACGCCAACCAAAGCCTGGCGGACGGAGCGGTGTCGGTGGCCATCGATGGAAGCAGCAATGCGTGGGCGGTGGTGACGGGCTCAGGTGCTTCCGTCACCACCATTCCCGCCGGTCTCTATAAGGTTACAACCGGCTTGACGTCTACGCCGATAAGTTCTACCACGACTGCGGGCCTGCTGGTGTCCCCGGCGTATCTGGCAATAGACGGGGCGGGCAATGTCTTCATCGCCAATAACAGCTCGGCGACGGGCATCGGGGTCACGGGAGCGATCGCGGAGTACAGCCCCTCGTTCAACTCCAGTGCCGGGGCATGGCTCTCGCCCTACTATGGGTTCTCTCCGAGCACGACGTTTGTGGGCGGCACGGGGGCTTCGGCTACCGCCGTAACTCCGGGCACATCCGGCACCCCAGCACCAATTAGCTCGATTACGCTGAACTCCGGCGGGTCGGGCTACACCACCACCCCCACGATTACCTTCAGCGGTGGCGGGGGCTCGGGGGCGACAGCGACAGCGACGGTCTCCGGAGGGGTCATCACCGGGATTACCCTCACGGCCGGGGGCACAGGCTACACCTCGGCGCCGGTCGTCAACATCAACGCTTATACCTCCCCCGGCACGATTTATGAGCCCAGTTATGTCGCGGTGGACCGCTCTGGCGCTGTGTGGACGCTGAGCAGCGGCTCCAATGGGGCGACTTCGCTGGCGAATCTGGTGCAGATTCTGGGCGTCGCGGCCCCGACCAACCCGGTGCAGGCGGCCGGCCAGTATGGCGTCAAACCTTGATCCGTGCAGGCAAACGGCTGAACGCGTGGTCGCTTGGAATCTAGTTCTCATGGGGGAGTTGTGAGGATATTCCGTAGATATCTCGTGCTGTTTCTGTGCCTGCTGGTACTGGAGGCCCCAGCGGCGATATGGCATGGCGCAGGCGCGCAGGGACAGACGTCCAGCGACCTCCAGGCCAAGGCGCCGGCGATTGTCTTTATCATTCGCCATGCGGAAAAGCCGACGGACGATAAGGTGTCGGACCTGGCGCCGCAGGGCTTCAAGCGGGCTGCGGCGCTGCCGTACCTGTTCCTGCCGATTCCGGGTTCATCGGCCCCGCCGCGGCTGCCCAAACCCGACGCGTTGTTTGCCACCGACGTTTCCAAACACAGCAATCGTCCCATCGAGACGATAACGCCGTTGTCGCAGGCACTGCATCTGCAGATCAACCACGATTACGCCGACCGCGAGACCGCGGCGGTAGCGAAGGACGTGCTCAGCGGCAAGTTTGCGGGCAAGGTGGTGCTGATCTGCTGGCACCATGGCGAGATTCCGCATTTGGCCGAGGCGTTCGGCGTGGTAAACCCGCCGAAACCTTGGAATGACACCGTCTTTGACCAGATATGGAAGATCCAGTGGGTCGATGGACAGGCCCGGTTGACCACACTTCCGCAAGAGCTTCTGAAAGGCGATTCCACCCAATGAGGCATGCATCTCCCGCCCTGGCGCTCTCTCACCGCCTGCGCCGCGCCGCGTTCGCTCTCTCCGCTCTCTTGCTGCTGCCGATCACGGCGGCTGTCCGTCCTGCGTCGGCTCAGAGCGAATCGGGACGCGCGGCCATTGCCGGACAGGTTGCGGACCCGTCGGGCGGCGTGATCCCCAACGCGACGATCACGGTGAAGGAGACGCAGACCGGCCAGGTACGCACGGTGACTTCGGATGCGGCCGGGCTGTACAGCGTTCCGTCGCTGAACGTCGGGGCGTACAACGTGACCGCCAGCGCTGCCGGCTTCGGCGAGACTTCGACGGACGTGGAGTTGACCGTAGGCCAGACCGCTGAGATCAATCTGGTGATGAAACCGGGAGCGGTGAGCACGGCAGTGGAGGTGACCGCCGAGCAGAGCGACATAACCCACAAGAGCGAGACGGACAACGCCACCATCCTGGGCAACGACGTGGTGGAGAATCTGCCGACGCGCGGGCGCAACTTTACCGACTTTGCGCTGCTAACTCCGGGCATCTCGCAGGAGTACGACCGCTTCGGCCTGGTGGTGAACGGGCAGCGCTCAGGTAATAGCAACATCTCGATCGACGGGGTGGACTTCAACGACCCTCTGCAGAACGGCCAGCGCGGCGGCCCGGTGGCGGCCTACTTCTTCCCCCAGGTTGCGGTGCGCGAGTTTCAGGTGGTACGCACGGGAGCGTCGGCTGAGATTGGCCGCACCAATGCGGGATTCGTCAACGTGGTGACGAAGTCGGGCACCAACCGCTTCCATGGCGAGGCGCTGTATACCAATCGCAACCCGTGGCTGACCTGGCCGGATGCGCTGAACGATCCTGAGGCGACGAATAACCAGAACCAGTTCGGCGTCGGCGTCGGTGGGCCGATCTTCAAGGACAAGCTGTTCTTCTATGCGGGCGTGGAGAAGACGGTGTTCGAGGTTCCGTACTTTGTCCGCATTGGGAGCAACTGCCCGACCGCCGGCTACTACGATCCCAACAACTTTGTTGAGGATGTGGGCTGCTCACAGTCACAGCAGCCCGCGGGCACACCGGTGCTGCCGGCACAGTACGCAGCGCTGGAGACGAACTCGTATGGGCTGAACAATCCGCTGGCGTCGGCTGCGCGACTGGACTGGCAAGTGAACGCGAACAACACCGCGATGTTGCAATATATGTCGACGTTCGTGAGCAATGTGGCGTACGGGGTCTCGGGGATTTCGCAGGCTTCTGTGAGCAACAACACGACCTACGCGCAGCAGAGCCAGGCGGTGATTTTGGGGCTGACCTCGGTGCTGGGCTCGAATAAGACCAATGAAGCGCACGTGCAGTGGGTCTATGACAATCGCCAACAGGTGCCCAACTCGGCCGGCCCGGAGATCGATATCAGCGATTTCCTGAACATCGGCGGCAACGAAGCGGGCACATATATCTATCGGGCGATCCGCGAAGAGGCGATTGACAACTACTCGTGGCTGCGGGGACGACATTCGCTGCGCTTCGGATTCGATATCAATCTTGAGCCGGAGACCCAACAGCGCGAGTATTACCCGAACGGCCTGTGGACCGTCGACAGCTTCGAGGATTATCTGAAGGTGCTGCCGGTGAGCCAGGGTGGGAGTGGAGAGTCGCCGCAGGCCATCAATAGCGCGGGGTGCGGCAGCGGAGAGACCGAGAGCGCTCCGGGTGCGCCGTTCACGGTCCCGAGCGCCTGCGCAATCCAGTTCGAGCAGACGATCCCCTACAATGGCGGCGCGGTGCCGCAGATGCGGGCCACGCAGCGCGAGTTTGCCGCGTACATTCAGGACACCTTCCACGTGCTGCCCGATCTGACCCTGAACCTAGGGTTCCGCTACGACGCGGAGTTGGAGCCCGCAGCACCGGCCAACCCCGCGGTGCCCGGTACCGGCGTCGACCCCAGCGACGTGACCATGTGGCAGCCGCGCTTCGGTCTGGCATGGGACGCGTACGGCGACGGCAAGACGGTGGTGCGCGCGTCGACCGGACTCTTCGATGCGCGTACGCCGGCGTACATTATGCAGCATGTCTTCACCGACAACGGGACCGCGGTCGCGTCGATCAACAGCAACTACGATCAGGCCATGTTTAGTTCGCTGCCGGCCCTTGGCGACTTTCAGTCCTTCTCCGCCGTGCCCGCGAACACCACTATCCTGAACGACATCTACACCAACAATCCTGCGTTTCGCAATCCGCGATCGCTGCAGGTGGCGGTGGCGATCGAGCAGCAGCTGACCAAGCGGGTCGCCTTTGTGATTGGCGGCACGCAACAGGAGACCTGGAAGTTGCAGCACCGCCTGGATACGAATCTGTTCCAGCCGACGGTTGATCCCGCCACGCTTTATCCCATCTTCCCGTCCTATAACCCCAACACGCATGTGGCCTGCACCTTGAGCGGCCTGTTTATCCCGTGCCGTCCCAACAACACGATCGCGGGTTTCCACCAGAACTTCTCGACGGGTCACGCAACCTACCGCGGCCTGACTGCACAGATCCGCGGAAACTTTACCAAGCGGATTACGGGAATTCTGAACTACACCTGGGCGAGCAGCCGCGACGACGACTCCAACGAGCGCGATGCCGACCGCGAACTGGCGCTCGATCCGCTGTGCACCGCATGCTACAACCGCGGCTATTCGCAACAGGACATCCGCGAACAGTTCAACCTGAACGGGCTCTACCGGCTTCCGTATCACTTCATCTTCAGCACCAGCTTTATTACGCGGACGGCGCTGCCGTACACGGCGGTGGTGAGCGGGAGCAAGCAGGGCGACCTGAACAACGATGGCAACGACAAGAACGACAGACCTATCCTGTGCAGCCAGGTCCCATACACGGTATGTCCGGTGAGCTTGACGCAGTTCAACTCCTACAAAGGGACGGGGGCCGAGGTGGGCACGGTGGTGGAGCGCAATACCTTCCGCCAGGATGGCTTTCTCAACTGGGACATGCGCCTGATCAAGGGCTTCCGCATTAAGAAGAACCAGGAGGTGCAGTTTTCAGGGGAGTGCCTGAACTGCTCGCGCGCCTCCAACCTGAACCTGGGCGGCAACGCGACCAGCAAGTTTACCCACGCGCAGGGCACGATGAATCCGCTGACCGGCTATTACTACTCGGGCGACTCCGCCGGCAAGATGACCACTGCCTTCGACACCTTCCGCAGCGGCGGCCCGCGGCAGATTCAACTTGGGGCCCGGTACCTGTTCTAGAGGATTATTTCGCTGTGAGCTGATGGCCGGGAGACGAGCGCTGTATGAGGATGCAAATGAAGAGGGTCTGGTTTCGGCTGATTCCGAGTTGGGGGATGTTGTTCGGCCTGCTGCTGCCGGTTGCCGGCTGCGGGGGCGGGGGCATGAGCCTGATTGCCATTGCGCCCGAGACCGCCCAGGTGCTCGACTCCGGCCAGTCGTTGACGGTTACCGCCTCGGTGGTCAACGACTCTTCGGGCAAAGGTGCGAGCTTCACCGTAACCGGCGGGGGAACCTTGAGCGCGCCCACCGTGATTCCCGCCGGGGCTAGCGAGTTCCTCAGCGTGACTTACACCGCGCCAACGGTGACCACCGCGACCGCAGTCACCATCACGGCCGTCCCCGGCAATACTCCATCACAGTCGGCCACCCTCAACATCACGGTCGAACCGGCCCTGAGCATTACGGCCGCGACATTGCCCGGCGGGATGGTGGGAACCTCGTACTCGACCACCGTGGCCACGACCGGAGGCACTGCGCCCTTTACCTGGGCGGTCACCACGGGCAGCTTGCCTCCCGGGCTCGGCATCAATGCCCTTACGGGCACCATCTCTGGATTGCCGACGGCCTTCGGTACCTTCAACTTCACACTCGGCGTGACTGATTCATCGGCAGGTTCGCCCACCCAAACCCTGGCGTACACAATCACCATACTTCCGATGGTGCCGGCGGTGACCACGCAAACGCTTCCCAATGGGGTTGCCGGGGTAGCGTACAGCCAGCAACTTGCGTTCAAGGGCGGCAACGGAGCTACACCCACCTGGGCGGTCGCCTCGGGTGCGCTGCCTGCGGGACTCACTTTGAGCGCGGGCGGCCTGATCTCCGGCACGCCTACCAACGCCAGCGCTGGGGCGACCTACAATTTCAGCGTGACGGTCAGCGTCGGCGCTCAGACCTCTCTTCCTTTCCAACTTCAGATCATCGTGCCCGCTCTTCCATCCATCACGACGGCGTCGTTGCCAGGCGGCAATGTCGGATTGGTCTATAGCCAGCAGCTCGTCTACAGTGGCGGCGCAGGCGGCACGGTTACATGGGCGATTACCTCGGGGTCGCTGCCCGCCTCGTCGGGACTTACGCTTAGCTCCGGCGGCCTGATCTCCGGGAGCCCCACGCTGGCCACCAGTTACACCTTCAGCGTCGCGGTCACGGTCGGTACTCAGACCTCTGCGCCCCAGGCCTATACGCTGGTCGTCAGTAATCTGATCGTGACCTCTGGGGCGGCGGCGAACGGCGAGACTGGCCTGCCCTTTTCCTTCGATCTGACTGCGCGTGGTGGGACCCCGCCGTACACCTGGTCAATGGCGACGGGAAGCGCGGCGCTGCCCGCGGGCTTGAGCCTGAATGCGGCCACCGGAGCAATTACAGGCGTTCCCGGCACCACTGCGGGCAGCCCATTCGCCGGCATCACCGTGGAGGCGACGGACCACGTGGGAGACACCGCGACCCAGGCGATGACCTTTACCATCGCCGCGGCCCGCTCCGGCGTGAACAACAGCGAGCTGAATGGCCAGTACGCCTTCCTGCTGTCCGGCTTCGATGCCAGCGGCAAGCCTCGTGCGATGGCGGGCAAGTTTACCGCCGACGGCAACGGCAACATCACTGGCGGCGTCGTTGACACCAACGGCACCGGGCTGGTTGCTCCGTTGGCCAACGCGACCCTCAGCGCGACGACTTACGCGGTTGGGCCGGATAATCGCGGCAAGCTCACTCTCACCTCGCCATCAGGCACCAGCACCTATGTCATCGCGCTAAACAGCATCTCCAGCGGAGTCGCAGGCGGCGGTTACATCACGGAGTTCGACTCCTCCGGCCAAAGCCTGACCGGCGTGCTCGCGCTAGAGACGACGGCTGCGTTCAACACCGCGTCCATTGTCAACGGCTTTGCCTTCGGCACGGACGGCTTTGCCGCCAACAGCACGGCGACACAACTGACACATCGCGCCACGGTGGGCGAGATCCAGTTTAGCGGCAGCGGTGGGATCACCGGCGCGGAGTTCCTCTCCACGGGTTCCGGCAGCACCACGCCGATCGTCCCCACCAGCGCTGCGGTCAGCATCGGCGCGAACGGCCGGGGCACAGTCTCGCTGACGCTACCCGGCGGCGCTTCGCTCAACTTCGTCGCTTACGTCGTATCCGGGACCAAGCTGTTCCTGCTGACGTCCGACCCGGCTAGCGGCGGAAGCGGCAAGGACCTTCTGTACGGCCAGGCGCTGCAGCAGACCACCACCAGCGGCAGCTTCAACGCTGCGTCGCTGAACGGCATCTCGGTGGTGCGGACGGAGCGCCTGGCGGTCAACTCGGCCGGAGCACCCTTCCCGGACGCCGAGGTGGGACTATACACCTTCAACGGCAGCGGCAAGATCTCGCTGGCCAGCGACGAGAATGCAGGCGGCGCCATCACCAGCGACACGCTCTCAGGCGGCTACACGGTGGCGTCCAACGGACGGGTCACGGTCAGCCTCGGCTCCGGCTTTGGCGGATGCAGCGACTGCATCAGCGTCCAAACCTACTTCTACCTGGTAGGCCCCAACCAGGGCTTCGTTCTCGACTTCAGCACGCCCGTGCTCAGCGGCACCTTCGAACCGCAGACGGCTAGCGGCTTCAGTGCCGCGTCCTTCAGTGGTACTTATGCCTCGGGAACGCTTGACCCGCTGGGGCAGGGTGGAGTGCTCGATTCCGAGGTGCTCATGTCGACCGGCGCAGGATCGGCGACCGGCACGCAGGACCTGAACGCAGACGGCACGCTTTCGCCCGACACGGCACTGACCGGGAACTACACCGTGAACTCCGCCGGACGGGTTGCGCTGACACCGTCGACGGGAGGGACCTCCGCGCTGTATGTCATCTCTTCCAGCAAGGCACTGCTGATCAACCTGTCTTCATCCGTTCCTGTCATTCAAGAGCTGCTGCACTAAGACGCGGGCCTCAGGGCGCAACAGGACACCATTTCGGGGCGTCAATCCCTCTGCACGCCAGACTGCGGCGATCTGGACCCGGCGGTTGCCGGGGCTACACCCGCTGGCAGGTGAACTGATAGATTGGGCAGTGGAGGCGCCTTGTCCAGAAGACCCAGCCGCCGAACCTTCCTCAAGCTGAGCGCCGCAACTGCATCGGTCACTGCAGCAGAGCTGGCCCACGCCGCACCGCCGGCTAAGCGCGTCGCCATCCTCACAGACAACGATTCGCCCCTCATCAACAGCGAGTCTGTCAGATGGGCCGCACAGAAGCTCCGCGACGCCATCCCTCCAACATTGCGCGCCGCCACGCCCAGCGCAGCCAGTTTCTCCATCGTCATCGCGCCGGTGGACAGCCCGATAACCAAGCTCTTCCCTAACCTCCCAACCTTCACTCGACCTGAAACAACTGCGCTCATCCCCGGCCCCCATAATCTCACCCTGCTCGTCACCGGTAGCGAGGCCCGCGGCCTCGTCTACGGCCTGCTGGAACTCGTCGACCGCATCCGCCTCAGCGACGACCCCATCGCCGCGCTCCACCTGCCCGCACCCATCATTGAGACCACTCCCAACAAAGTCCGCAGCGTCGCTCGCGCCTTCCTCTCCGAGATTGAAGACAAGCCTTGGTTCTACGACCGCGCCTTCTGGACCACTTACCTCGACACCCTCGCTGCCGCGCGCTTCAACCGCTTCAACTTCGCCCTTGGCTTTGGGTGGGACTTCCCCCGCGGCGTCACCGGCGACTACCTCCACTTCCCTTACCCTTACCTGGTCGAGGTCCCCGGCTACGAGCAGGTCCACGTCGAGCCCGCGCTCCAGCCCGGCGAACGCCAGCGCAATCTTGAGACCCTGCAGTTCATCGCCGCCGAGACCGCGCGCCGCGGCATGGACTTCCAACTCGGTATCTGGACCCACGCCTATCAGTGGACCGACAGCCCCAACTCCGACCACCACATCGTTGGGCTCACGCCGGAAACCCACGCCGCGTACTGCCGCGACGCCCTCGCCGCCGTGCTCAAGGCATGCCCGCAGATCACCGGCCTCACCATGCGTATCCACGGCGAGAGCGTCATCCCCGAAGGTTCTTACAGCTTCTGGCAAACCCTCTGGGAGGCCCTGCCCGCTGCACGAACACCCGACGGCAAGCCGCGTGTCATCGAGCTTGATCTACACGCCAAGGGCCTGGATCAGCGCACCATCGAAATCGCCCGCGCCACCGGCATGCCGGTCAAGGCCGGGGCCAAGTACTGGGCCGAGCATCTCGGCCTCGGCTATCAGCAGGCCGATATCCGCGCCAATGAGTATCCGCGCGCCGGCGTTACCGGGACCTTCGCCGTATCCAGCGGCCTGCGCAACTTCACCCGCTACGGCTACGGCGACTTCTACCAGCAGGGCATTGGGCTTGACCTGCTGTATCGCGTCTGGCCTGGAACCCAGCGCCACCTGCTGTGGGGCGATCCCGCGCTCGCCGCCGGATACGGGCGCGCTGCCAACTTCTGCGGAGCGGCAGGCATGGAACTCTGCGAGCCGCTTACCTTCAAGGGCCGCGAAGGCTCCGGCCATCCCGGCGGCCGCAACGCCTACGCCGACGCATCACTTGGCCCTGCGCAACTCGACACCGCCAAGTTCACCCTCACCTACATGCTCTGGGGCCGCTACCTCTACAATCCCGACACCGCGCCGGACTTCCATCACCGCTATCTGAAGCAGGTCTTCGGTCCTGCCGGTCCCGCGCTTGAAGTTGCGCTGGCCAACTCCAGCCGCATCCTGCCGCTGATTACGACTGCATGGTGCCCCTCCGCCTCTAACCATGAGTTCTGGCCGGAGATGCTCACGCCTGTCTCCATCCTCCCCTACACCACGCGTCCGCTCTACACCGATTCACCCGCGCCCCACAACGTCTCGGCCATCTCCCCGCTCGATCCGCAGCTCTTCACCAGCATCGATCAACATGCAGAAAACCTAGTCAGCGGAAAACCAGACGCCCGCTACAACACCAGCGAAGTCATCGCCTGGCTCGAGACCATGACCCTTGTCTCTTCACGTGGTCTCGCCACGGCCATAAAGCTGGCCGGCCCCGACGCCCGCACGCCGGAGTTTCGCCGCGCCGAAGAAGACATCCTCACGCTAAACGGACTCGGCCACTACTACGCACATCTCTTCCGCGCCGCGCTGTTCTATTCCATCTCGCAGCGGACGGCCGATCCTGCAAGCACATCTCGCTCTCTCACCGCATACGACCTTGCGCGGGACGCCTGGATGGCAATGTCCACCCATGCCAAGGCGGTCTATGGCACCGATGTAAGCTACGGGTCAAACCCATTCCGCCGCGGCCACTGGTCCGATCGCTTCCCCGCGATTGAGGCAGACCGCGCCGCATTGCAGCAGCACTTCGCTGGTGCTCCTGCGGTCGCAGGACAAGCGAAACCTGCCACCGAACCTGCCTCGAATCCCATGGCTCGTCCCGCCATCAATTCGATCCATCATGCGCCGGAGACCTTCCACGCGGGCAGCGATCTCACTCTCACCATCGCCACTCCGACCACCGTCACCAGCGCTATCCTCTGGTATCGCCACGTCAATCACGGCGAGCGCTGGCTCTCCACCCCTATGGACGAGCACCCCGGCACCTACGCCGCCGCCATCCCCGCCGCCTACACCAACTCGCCCTACCCGCTCCAGTACTACTTCGAACTGCACACCGCCACCGCAGCTACCCTGCATCCCGCCTTCAACGCCACCCTCAGCAACCAGCCCTACTACGCCATCCACAGGCGCGCATGATGAGGTCGCAATCGAGAACATGAATGCTTTGATGTTGTCCGAGTACAAACAGCTGACCATCGAGGACTTGCCTGTTCCTGCGTGCGGCCCCGGCGAAGTTCTGGTGCAGGTCGCCGCATGCGGCATCTGCGGCAGCGACGTTCACGGCTACGATGGATCGTCAGGACGGCGCATCCCGCCCATCGTGATGGGGCACGAAGCGGCGGGAATTGTGGCTGCGGTTGGCGCGGAGGTTCGGTCCGTCTCCCCCGGCGACCGCGTTACCTTCGACTCCACCGTCTACTGCGGCCGGTGTGAGTTCTGTCTGCGCGGCGAGGTCAACCTGTGCCAGGATCGCCAGGTCATCGGTGTCTCCTGCGGCGACTACCGCCGCGCCGGGGCCTTCGCCGAGTACATCGCCGTGCCCGAGGCCATCCTCTACAAATTGCCCGCGTCCCTGTCTTTTGCGGATGCGGCGATGCTCGAAGCAGTCTCGGTCGCGCTGCATGCGGTCAAGCTCTCGCAGGCCAGGGGCGGCGAGACAGCGCTGGTGATCGGGGCGGGAATGATCGGGCTGCTCATCCTCCAGGCGGCTCGTGTGGCCCGGTGCTCACGCGTGTTCGTCGCGGACGTGGATGCAACCCGGCTGAAGCTGGCGGCGACGCTGGGAGCGGATGAGACACTGCACGCCTCCGAGGCAGATCTAATTCGCGAGATCCTTGGCCTCACCGGTGGCCGCGGGGTCGACGTGGTTGTTGAAGCGGTGGGGCGGCAGGAGACCGTAGCCACGGCCATCGAATGCGCACGCAAGGGAGGGACCGTGACGCTGGTCGGCAACATTGCGGCGCAGGTCTCGGTCCCGCTACAGAGAATCGTGACCCGGCAGATCCGTTTGCAGGGATCGTGCGCCTCCGCGGGAGAATATCCTGAAGCTATGGAACTGGTTGCAAGCGGCAGGATCAAGGTCGCCCAGCTGATCTCGGCCGTCGCCCCGCTGCGCGATGGCCCGCAGTGGTTCGCGCGCCTCTACGCCCATGAGCCGAATCTGATGAAGGTCATCCTTGATCCCAGAGAACCGGGTCCCAGAGAGCCGGGCCAACGCCGATGAGTGAGCCTCTCTTCGACCTCAGCGGTCAGACCGCAATCGTCACCGGCGCCAGCCGCGGCCTGGGGCAGCACTTCGCGCGCGCACTGGCCCACGCCGGCGCGGACCTTGTCCTCACCAGCCGTAAGCGGGAGGATCTGGCCGCATTCGCAGCCGAGATTCAGGCGATGGGCCGCAAGGCAACCGCGCTCAGCCTGGACGTGCGCGAACAGGCCAGCATCGAACGCATGGCAGCGGACGCCGAGGCAGCCTGCGGCCAGATCCATATCCTGGTCAACAATGCAGGCTGCAATGTTCGCAAGCCGGCGCTCGACGTGACCTGGGAAGACTGGAACCTCGTCCTGGACACCAATCTGCGCGGCAGCTTCTTCGTCGCCCAACAGATCGCGCGGCGCATGGTCCCCCATCGTTACGGCCGCATCATTAACATCGGCTCCGTCACCAGCGTCTTCGGCTACGCCGGCCTGGCGCCCTACGGAGCCAGCCGCGGCGGCGTCCGCCAACTCACCATGAGCCTCGCCGACGACTGGGGCCGGCACGGAATCACCGTCAACTGCCTCGCGCCCGGCTGGTTCCGCACCGCCCAGAATGAAGTCCTCTATCAGAATAAGGAGTGGGTCGACTACCTCGTCGATCGCATCCCTCTCAAGCGTCCCGGTGAGCCGCGCGACTTGGACGGCCCCATCGTCTTCCTCGCCTCCGAGGCCAGCCGCTACATCACCGGCCAGACCCTGCTAGTCGACGGCGGCATCTCCACTGGCGCCACTCGCGCCTCCGTCGACACGCCCCGCTAGGCTTGGCCCGGCGTCGGGACCTGTTCGATTCTGCCCAGCAGGAAGAGGTAGCTGGCAATCCCAATTAGCAGATAGATGGCCGCAATGATGAACGCCCATTCGAACGAATGCGTCGCCGCAACGACGTACCCGGTAACGATGGGAGCGGCGATGCCGGAGATCTGATTCGAGAAGTTCACAATCCCGCCCACTGTTCCCACGCTGCCACGCGGCGCAATCATCGACGGGATCGACCAGCCCACCGGGGCTGCAGCCGCCAGCCCGCCAATCGAGATGCTGATCCAGATCAGCGCGCGGGTCGCGGTATGCGCATCCGCCGCGCCCACAATGCCCAGGCCAAATGCAGTCCCCACCACCAGGACTGCCTTGCGCACGCGGCTCGCATCCCACCCGCGCTGGATCAGGAAGTCGGTCCCCAATCCTCCCGCCAGGTCGGTCACGCCGGCAAACAGCCAGGGCACGCCGGTATAAAGGAACGAATGCAGCAGGTCGATGTGCAACGCCTCGGAAAGATAGCTCGGCAGCCACGTTACCAGAAGATAGAAGACGTAGTTGTAGGAGCCGAAGCCAAGCGCCAGCCCCAGCACTTTGCGTTGACGCAGCAGGTGGCCCAGCGATGCGTGATCCGTCTCCACCGGCGCACGCTCCGGATCGTCCGCAATTACTGCACGCTCCTCGTCGCTCAACTTGGGATCGTCGTTGGGGTCGCGGTATACATGCCAGAACAGTAGAAAGTACGCGAGGCTGATCAGCCCCGTCGCCGCGAAGCTCAAGCGCCATCCCACATGGATCAGGAGGATGCCGATTAGCGACACGCCGATGCCGTTGGCAAACTTCGCCGCTGAATCGTTGAGCGATGTGGCAAAGCATCGCTCCTTCGGCGGAAACCAGTGGCCGATGGCCTTGGCGTTCGCGGGAAATGTGGGAGCCTCGCCGACGCCCAGCAGGAATCGCGCTGCAAAGAAACCGCTCAACCCCGGAGTGATGGCCGCGCCGAACGAAGCCAGGCTCCACAGAAATGTGCTGATCCGCCCGATGCGGCGAATGCCGAACTTATCCAGCAATACCCCGATGGGAAGCTGACAGACCGCGTAGGTCCAGTTGTACGCGCTGGAAAGATATCCGAACGCAATGTTCGAGATGCCGAAGGCGGTAATCAGCGCATCGTGCGAGACCGAGAGGTTGACCCGGTCGAAATAATTGACGAACACCCCCAGCGCCAGCAGCCAGGCGATGCGCCAGCGGCGCTGGGACGGACGGAATGGGTTGATTGCAAGCGCCATCGTCAAGGGCTAGGGAACGGTGCTTCTAACTGCGCATGGTGCGAGCGGCGTCATGATTGATCGGATTCGGCTTGCAATCTATTGAATCGCATGGCTAACGGTTTAGCCATTTCTGGGGTTTCAGTGCATCTTACGCCCTTGCTTGGCCTCCTCGGGCACCCAATTTCTACGACCCACGACCCAATTTCTTCCGCGCTTCACAAGTGCATTCCCAAACCCTGATAATGATCAGCCGAAGATCAGCACGCAAATTGAAGCTTGGTCAGGAGACTATTCGTGAGCCCAACCACTCGCAGGGAATTTCTGAAGGACGCCGCTCTCGCGGGCGTTGGCATGAGTGCCCTGGGCGATGGCTCTCTGTTCGCCGCGGCTCCAGCGGTTCAGGTGGCCTCGCCCGCGGCATCGGGTCCGCGCGCCGTCGCGCTCTCGCTGTTGGGAGAAAAGCCGCTCGAGGTGAGCACTGGGATTAGTTGGGGAGTGCCGTGGCCGCAGGGCTCGGTTCGCCCGAGTGCCGGCTTTAATCTCAGCGCCAATGGCGCCGCCTTGCCACTACAGAGCTGGCCGATGGCCTATTGGCCCGATGGCTCGCTGAAGTGGAGCGGCTTTGCCACGGTCGCTCCTGCCGGACTGGCGGGCCAACTGAGCCTCTCACCCGGAGCCGGGCAGGCCACTGTATATGGCACGGTTAAGGTTGCAAATAATGCCAATGCGGTGGTCGTCGATACTGGCGCATTGCAGTGCACCATTGCGCGCGGCGGCCCCGACGTCATTACTTCGATGAGTATCGGCGGAAAGGTGATTGCGGGCGCAAGTCAGTTGGTCTGCATCCTGCAAAACGGTCCCGCGGACGATCCGGAGGACTCCCCTGCGCGCGAGAAGTTCCTCTCCGAGATCAAACACGTCACCGTCGAGCAGCAGGGGCCTGTCCGCGCCGTGGTCAGGATTGAGGGCATGCACCGCGGCGTCACCTCCAAACGCGAGTGGCTTCCTTTCACCGTGCGCCTCTACTTCTACAGCGGCCAATCTTCCGTCCGCATGGTTCACACCATCGTCTTCGATGGCGACCAGGACAAGGACTTTGTGCGCGGGCTGGGCCTGCAGATCGACGTTCCCATGCGCGACCAGCCGCAGAATCGTACCGTTCGTTTCGCCGGCGCCGACGGCGGCCTCTGGTCGGAGCCGCTGCAGCCGGGCGGGGGCAGCGCCCAACAGGAGTCCGGCCAACCCTTCAGCGGCAGTTCCGTCTTCGCGAAGAATGCCATCTGGAACGACTTCAAGCTGATCCAGCCGACGCCCGACGGATTCACCATCATCAAGCGCACCGGCCCGAAGAGCACCTGGCTCTACTCCACCGCTGGCAAGCGCGCACCGGGCCTCGCCTACGTGGGCGATCTGGGCGGAGGGCTTGCGATCAGCGTCAAGAACTTCTGGCAGTCATTCCCCGCTGCGCTCGAGGTCCAGAACGCGGCTAGCCCCGCAGCCAAGCTGGTCGCGTGGCTATGGTCGCCCGATGCGCCCGAGATGGACATGCGCTTCTACGATGCGGCTGGCCATGGCCTGGATGCAGCCTACGAAGATGCGCAGCCCGGCCTCTCGACGGCCTACGGTGTTGCCCGCACCAGCGAACTCACCCTATTCGCCGCTTCTGCGTTTCCCGCCAAGCCGGATACGGTGGCGATGGCTACGGCAGGCGCGCAGTTGCCACTGCTTGCCGCATCGCCCGAGTACATCCACTCCACTGGCGTCTTCGGCTCGTGGAGCCTGATCGACCGCAGCACACCTTTCAAGAAGTCCATTGAGGATGGACTTGACTCGGTGCTGGCTTACTATCAGCGGCAGGTCGATGATCGCTCATGGTACGGCTATTGGCAGTACGGCGACTTCATGCACTCCTACTCCGCGCCGCGCCACGTATGGCACTACGACTGGGGTGGTCACGCGTGGGACAACACGGAGCTGGGTGCGCCGTTATGGCTGTGGTACAGCTATCTCCGTAGCGGACGAGCGGACCTGTTCCGCCTAGTGGAGGCGCACGCGCGCAACACCAGCGAGACCGATACTTACCACCTGGGCCCGATGCGTGGTCTAGGATCCCGCCACAATGTGGTGAAGTGGGGCGACGGTGCCAAGGAGGCGCGCATCAGCCAGGCCGCGCACTGGCGTCCCTTCTACTATCTGACCACCGACGAGCGCACCGGCGACATCATCCACGAATCCGCCGAGTACGCGCCCCAGTCGGTTGCGAACTTCGACCCCATGCGCGAGGCCGAGCCGCGCGGGCCGGAAGAGCCGCCGGTCCGGATCCGCATTGGCCCCGACTGGTTTGCGCTGGCGGGCAACTGGATGGCGATGTGGGAACGTACCCAAGGTGCGGAAGCCAAGCATTGGCACGACCTGATCATGGCCGGCGTGGATTCGATCCTGGCTATGCCGTATGGGCTGGAAACCGGCAAGCCTGAGGGCAATTCGAAGGCGCTCGCCGCGACTGTGGGGTTTGATCCCGCCACCGGCAAGCTGACGGCAATCCCGAATCCGCAGACGCACGCCCTGGTGCCGGCGAACTACAACCTGGCTACGATTCAAGGCGGCGGCGAGGTGATGTTTGAGCTGGTGACGCTGCTGGGGCGCAAGGACTTCGAAGAGGCGTGGCTGCGGTTGTGCCGGCTCGGGGTGGCGCCGCCGGAGGTGTGGGACAAGGACAAGACCACGCGCAATGAGGGTGCGGACGCCCAATACGTCCCGCCCGGACAGAGCGGGCCGCGGCTGGCAGCCTATGCCTACGCGAAGACGGGGAACGTGGCCTATGCCAAGAAGGCGATCGCGATGCTGCTCGCCCAGGGTGGAGGCATCGCCAATCCGCACATGGTGACCGGCGCGGACTCGCTGCGTCCGGTGGAGGAGGACGCGCGGTTGTCGACCAACGAGGCGGCGCAGACCGCGCTCCAGTGCATCGAGGTACTGGAACTCTGCAAGGACCAGCTTCCCACGGAGGCGGCCGTGCGCACGGTGCGCGCCTTCTCCGGCCGGCCAGCTCCGGCGCCCGCGCCCGCCGCGCCGAGGTAACCAGAGGCGCTAGCTCGGCCGACGCGTAAGAGGTCATCCGGATCGTGCCAGTTACCGAAGACTTTCTGTGGCAGGGGCGTGGACGGAGGCGAGCGCGTTGGCAATAGCTTTGCCGGCGGTAGCGGTGTTGGCGGTACCGCCTACGTCGCGGGTGCAGAGGGACTTGTCGACAAGGGTTGCTTCGATGGCTTTCAGGATGGCGCCTCCGGCTTCTGCTTCGCCGAGGTGATCGAGCATCATCGCGGCCGACCAGATCTGGCCGATTGGGTTGGCGATGCCTTTGCCCGCGATATCCGGGGCGGAGCCGTGAACGGGTTCGAAGAGAGAGGGGAAGCGGCGCTCGGGGTTGATATTGCCGGAGGGAGCGATCCCGATGGTTCCGGCGCAGGCTGGGCCAAGGTCGGAGAGGATGTCGCCGAAGAGGTTTGAGGCTACGACGACATCGAAGCGATCGGGGTTTAGGACGAAGTGCGCGGTGAGAATGTCGATGTGATATTTGTCCCAGGTAACGCTGGGGAAGGCTCGGCTGATCTCCTCCACGCGCTCGTCCCAGAAGGGCATGGTGATCGAGATTCCGTTGGATTTGGTGGCGGAGGTGAGGTGTTTTTTCTCGCGTCGTTGTGCCAGGTTGAACGCGAACTTCAGAATCCGGTCCACGCCTATGCGGGTCATCACCGTCTCCTGCATAACCACCTCGCGGTCGGTCCCAGGAAAGATTCTGCCTCCGATGGAGGAGTACTCGCCCTCGGTATTCTCGCGGACGACGAAGAAGTCAATGTCGCCAGGCTTGCGGCCGGCGAGCGGGCACGGCACGCCGGGCATCAGCCGAACTGGACGAAGGTTGACGTACTGATCGAACTCCCGGCGGAAGAGAATCAATGATCCCCAGAGGGAGATGTGGTCGGGCACCTTTTCCGGCCAGCCGACAGCCCCGAAGAAGACGGCGTCGTGGTGGCCAATTTGGTCCTTCCAGTCGTCCGGCAGCATCTTGTTGTGCTTCAGGTAGTAATCGCAGGAGGCGAAGTCGAACTCGTCAAACTGAAGCCTGAAGCCGTACTGCGTGGCAGCGGCATTAAGGACGCGCACGCCTTCGGGGACGACCTCCTTGCCTATTCCGTCGCCGGGAATGACGGCAATCCTGTAGGTACGGTCTTTGTCGCTGGCTGTGGACATGGTGAAAGCGCCTTTCAGGTTTGAAGGTGTCGGTCAGGGCCGGCTTGCGCTAGGGAGCGCAGGACGATGATCGTAACGGCTGACAAGATAAGCGTACCGCCAACCAAATAGAGTCCGCGACTGAAGTTGCCGCCGGCCCCGTGGGTCGCGCCGATCATATAAGGCCCGACGAAGCCGCCCAGGGTGCCGAGGGAGTTGATCAATCCGATGGAGGCTGCGGCGGCGGTTCCGGCAAAGAAGGTGGTGGGCAGGATCCACAGGGGCGGCTTGGCTGCGCTGACTCCGAACGCGGTGAGCGAAAGTCCGGTGATGGCTAGAACTGCCGAGGAGCCTGCGCCGGCAACGACTGCCATTCCCATCGCCGCAACCGTGCAAGCGATCGCTGCGTGCCAATAACGCTCGCCGGTGCGGTCGGAGTTGCGCGACCAGAGCACCATGCCGACCACCGCGATCAGGTTCGGGATGGCTAACAGCAGGCCTACGTGGAACACCGAGAAGCCGAGGCCCCCAATGATGAGCGGGGCCCAGAACCCGATCGTATAGAGGCCCGCGGAAGTGCCGAAGTATGCCAGTGAGAGGGGCAGGACCTTCCAGTCGGTCAAGGCGCGCCACACGCTGCGGCTGCGGGGATCCGTGATGCCGGTTTGCTCCTGGAGAATTGCTTGCGAGAGCCAATTGCGCTCGTCTGCGGTGAGCCATAGCGCGTCTGCGGGACGATCGGTGAGGAAGTAAAAAGTGATGAGGCCGAGCGCCAGGGCCGGAATGCCTTCAACCAGGAAGAGCCACTGCCAGCCGCGCAGACCGAGCAGGCCATTGAGTTGCATCAGGGCGCCTGAGATCGGCGAACCAATGAATCCGGCGGCTGGAGCGGCGGCCATAAACATGGCAGTTACCACCGAGCGATGGTTGGCGGGGAACCAGTAGCTGAGGTAAAGGATGATTCCGGGGAAGAAGCCGGCCTCCGCAAGACCGAGCAGGAACCTGAGGACATAGAAGCTGGCCGGGCCTCGGGTGAAGGCCATGGCGACTGAGACGATGCCCCAGGTGATCATGACCCGGCCGATCCAGAACCTTGCTCCTACCCGGTGCAGGATCACGGTGGAGGGCACCTCGAAGATGAAGTACCCAAGGAAAAAAATGCCCGAACCCAGGCCGAACACCTGCGGCGTCAGGCCGAGATCTTTGTTCATGGTCAGGGCAGCGAAGCCTACGTTGATTCGATCGAGAAAGGCTACGAAATAGAGCAGCATCAGAAACGGAATGAGTCGCCAGGTGATCTTGCGAACTGCCCGCTCTTCGAGGAGGCACGAAGCGGGTGTTGCGGTATCGCTCATACTCTCCCCTTTTGGCAGTCAGCAAAGCCCGAGCTCCAAACTTCTTGATTGTAGCCGTGGATGCCTGGGCGGATCTAAGCTCCGTTCGATACCTGCTGGCCGAGGTTTCACAGGCGTCGCATCGGTGCGTTATGCTCTCCAGCATGAACCGACTTCTGCTTGCATCCGCCTTCGTGCGCACGCTCATCTTCACCAACGAGGGCAGCCGATACTCAGCCATCTACCGACACGGTTGACCAGCGCCGTTGCCGCGAGCGTGGCTAAACGGCGTACTTCAACTCTTCCCCTTTACTTTGCGGAGGCAAAGGTGTTACGTTCCAAGCCTCCCCCTAATCCGTCCACCCATGGAGGACTTCCATGTTTTGCCCGAACTGTGGAACGCCATACCAGCCGGGGTCTAAGTTTTGCAAGCATTGCGGCAGCGCGTTGCCTGCTTCCGCCGGCGCCCAGGCGGTGGTGTCCGCCCCTCCCCCGCCGATCATGCCGCCCCCGCCCTCCCCGGCGGCTCAGATGCCGTACCAGGCCGCCGCCCAGCCCATCTATTACGTCAGCCAGCAAGCTGCCGCACTGGCGCACAGCGTTCAGCGAAACAATCTGCTGAAAAATCTCCGAGGCCGCATTCAGAGCCTCGCCTCCACCGAGACTCTGGAAGGCTTCAGCCTGCAGCAGATGTTCTCCGAGGTCTTCAAGCGCCGCGATAGCGAGGACGTTGAGGACTACCTGCTGGTGGGCTCCGCCAAGACTACCCCCTCGATCGACCTGGTCGAGACCGGCTGGCCCCGGCCCTGGCTCTTCTTCCGCGTGCTGGCCGCGTTGTTGGTGGCCTACGCCGCCCTCACCTTTATCTACATGGAGACCAATAACACCAACTGCGTCCCCGGCATCATGCTCCTGGGCGCATTCGCGGTCCCGCTGGCCACCCTTACCCTCTTCTTCGAGCTCAACACCCCCCGCAACGTCTCCATCCACGTCATCGTCAAGCTGTTCATCTTCGGCGCGGTCGCGTCCCTGGGCGTTGCTCTGCTCGGTTATGCCCTGCCCATCTTCGACATCTCCGACATGGAGGCCGGCATCGTCGAAGAGTGCGCCAAGCTGCTCACCGTCGTGGTGGTGATGCGCAGCGCCCGCTACCCGTACATTCTCAACGGAATCCTCTTCGGGGCCACCGTTGGCGCCGGTTTCGCCTGCTTTGAGACCGCCGGCTATGCCCTCAACATGGGCCTGCTCCCCGGCCTGCTCCCGGCCCTCCAGGGCGCGCAGCAGGTCAGCCCCGCCGCCATGCGCGCGGGCGTCACCTCCATGCTGCAGCTTCTCAGCATGCGCGGCATCGAATCCCCGCTTGGCCACGTGGCCTGGACGGCCCTCGCAGGGGGCGCATTCTGGCGGGTCAAGCAGGGCAGAGCGTTCAGCGTCGGCATGCTGTTCGATCATCGCTTCCTGAGAGCATTCCTGATCCCAGTGTCGATGCACGCCATCTGGGACGCGCCCTGGCAACTGCCCTTCGCCGGCAACCAGATCATCACAGGCGCTATCAGTTGGTACGTCGTCTTCGGACTGGTCCAGCAAGGCCTGCGTCAGGTGCAGGAACAGCAGAAGACGCATCTGCAAACCACCCTGGCCACCGTGGAAGCGTCCGCGCTTCCGCCCGCGCCTGTCGTCGCCTGATCGGTCGTACCCTGCATCGGCAACTCTTCAAGGAGGTCCAGAACGTATGAAAGTCTGCAGCCATTGTGGTGCTCAGTTGCAAGGCGATGAACGCTTCTGCGCGGTCTGCGGGACCCCAGTCTCCAGCGAGACGCCGCCAGCCTCGGTCGCGGCCCCGGGTCCTGCCGCGCCCGTCCCACCCGTATCCGCCGCACCGGTTCCGCAGGCGGCCGTTCCCGTCCCCTACGCCGCGCCCGCGCCGGTCCCCGTCTTCGTCAACGCGCCCGCGCCGGTCCCCGTCTTCGTCAACGCGCCCGCGCCTCCTGCCAAGACCGGCTCAAGAGTCTGGACCTGGGTCATCATTGCGGCCGTCCTCATCGGTGGCTACTACTACTCCAAGAAGACCACCGCCAACACCCCCACGCCGACCGCTCCCGCGCAGCCCGGAGCGCCCGCCCCGCCCGGCGTGCAGGGACAGCCCGTTTCGCCGGTGCAGCAGCAGTCGTTCTCCGGTCACTGGAAGGCCATCTACGGGCAGGTCGAGGTCACCAACGCAAGCTGGACGAACCACTCCTCCGTTGCCATTCAGTCGGCGACGCTGCAGTGCGACCAGTACGCTGCCAACGGGGCCGATCTCGCGCAAGCGCAAATGACGTTGAACGGCCCCGTCCAACCCGGCGGCACCACCACCTTCAATCCATTTCAAATGGGATCGGTGAACGTCCACATGACCCGCGTGAACTGCGCCATCGTTGCCGTCACCCCATCCAGTTGACGCGCCCCGACCGTTGGGTCAGAAGCCGAGGGGAAGGTCTTCGACGACTTCGGGGTCACCGAAGCCTTCCCCATTTCCGAGGGCTGACTGGAGGGTTCGCCACCGTCGACGACGCGACCGGGGCTAGGCCACTTTGGCTAGCTTTTGAAGGAATGTCAGCAGTTCCTGATTGACGATGTCGGCGTGGGTGGTGCACAGCCCATGAGGAGCGCCGGGGATCACCTTCAGGGTCCCATTCTTCACCAGCTTCACGCTCAGTCTTCCGGAATCGTCGATCGGTACAATCTGATCGGCATCTCCCTGAATGACCAGCGTGGGGACATCGATCTTCTTAAGGTCCTCGGTTTGATCGGTTTCCGAGAACGCCTTGATGCAATCGTACGAACCAATGACCGAGGATTGCATCCCCTGCAGCCAGAACGATTCGCGGACACCCTCTGAGATCTTTGCGCCCGGCTTGTTGTAGCCATAGAACGGCAGAGTCAGATCTTTATAGAACTGAGAACGGTCCTTGACCACGTCGGCACGAAGGTCGTCGAAGACCGACATCGGCTGGCCACCTGGATTCTTGTCCGTCTTGAGCATCAGCGGAGGAACGGAGGCGATCAGGACGACCTTGGCAACGCGCTTCTGCCCATGCCGCGCAATGTAACGGACAACCTCGCCTCCGCCGGTGGAGTGGCCGACCATGGTTGCCCCTTTGAGGTCGAGATGATCCATAAGCTCGGCAAGATCGTCGGCGTACTGGTCCATATTGTTGCCTTGCCAGGTCTGGCCAGAGCGTCCGTGACCCCGGCGATCATGGGCGACGACGCGATATCCGTGCTGCCCGAGGAACAACATCTGCGCGTCCCAGGCATCGGCACTCAAGGGCCAACCGTGCGAGAAGGTGACGACTGGTCCCGTTCCCCAGTCCTTGTAGTAGATCGAGGTTCCATCATTTGCAGTAAATGTGCTCATTCTCTCTTCTCCTTGTTTGCGTTTTGAGTCTGGTAACGTTGGCGTCAGATGTGGGAGATTGTCGCTGATTTGATGTGCTTCATGATAGGTCCCTTTGCAAACTGTCTGGTCGGGTGAATCAGCCGAACGTGAAGTCAAACGCTTGCGCGCCCGAATCCAGAAACTCAATCTCGAAGGTGCGATCGACGGCTGCGGGGACAAAACGGCGGCGATCATGCGCCATGGATTTGTTCTCCTTCGCGACAGCGCTCGTTACAATGCTTCCGAGGAACCCGAATCGTGCGCAGTCGCGATAAGAACAGAAGCCTGCAGGCGCACCTATTGGACGATGGTATCGGTCAATACCTACGTATCGATCGATGCAGGCAGGCAGCAAACCGATACCAAGGTATTATGGACATCGGTTCGCTGAGTCGGGCATCCTAATGCTGAGAAGAGACTTCCATGCAGGACGATCTCAGCCGCGTTGTGGATGCCCTCCCTGGACTGGTATGGGCCGCGCTGGCGGACGGAGAGATCGACTTCCTGAATCATCGCTGGTGCGAGTACACAGGTTTGACCGCGGGTGAGCTCAGGGGCGGAGGATGGCACGCCGCGATCCATCCCGAAGACCTGCCCGGGCTGCTTCAGTGGTGGCAGTCCATGTCGGCTTCCGGCGCTCCGGAGGAAACGGAAGCACGCCTGAGGCGGTTCGATGGTGCATATCGCAGATTCGTCTTCCGTACTCGCCCGTGCGTCGAAGAATCTGGAAAGATCGTCAAATGGTGCGGAATCAGCACCGACGTTGAGGACCGAAGGCAGGCTCAGGACGCGCTACGCTCCCGCGAGGATGATTTTCGCTTGATCGTGGATGCCATTCCTTCCCTGATTGCGCTGATGACACCTGACGGCGCAGTCGAAAGCGTCAACCGCCACGCTCTGGAGTATTACGGCGCGACCCTTGACGAACTGAAACGCTGGGCGGTCACCGACACCGTTCATCCAGATGATCTTCCCTTTGTGGCCGGTGCATGGATGCGATCGGTCAACAGCGGAGAGCCATACCAGATTGAGCACCGCATTCGTCGCGCGGATGGCGTCTATCGCTGGTTCCATGTGTACGGTCTTCCCCTCCGGGACGGGGAAGGTCGTATCACTCGCTGGTGCGTCCAGCAGACCGACATCGATGACCGGAAGAGCGCTGAAGAAGCTTTGCAGGCGAGCGAACGCAAGCTCGACCGGACCATCAATACGATTCCTGCGCTGGCATGGTCAGCTCGTCCTGACGGTTCCGCAGATTTCTTCAATCAACGCTGGCATGACTTCACCGGTCTCTCTACGGAACAGGCGCAGGATTGGGGATGGACGGTAGCAATTCACCCCGACGACGTGAAGGGCTTGGCCGGTGCGTGGCAACGGATTATGGCCTCTGAAGCAGCGGGAGAGTGCGAAGCGAGGCTGCGCCGTTTTGATGGGGAGTATCGGTGGTTTCTGTTCCGCGCCAATCCATTACGCGATGAATCTGGCAAGATCGTGAAATGGTACGGGACAAACGCCGACATCGATGACCGGAAACGGGCGGAGCATGAGTTGCGGCGCAGCGAGGCGCGCAAGACTGCGATCCTCGACTCGGCGCTCGACTGCGTTTTGACGATCGATCACGCCGGCGCTATTACTGAGTTCAATCCGGCCGCGGAGCACACCTTCGGCTATCGCCGGGAGGAGGTCGTGGGTAAGCACCTTGCCGACGTCATTATTCCTCCGTCGCTCCGGGAGGCGCACCGGCTGGGATTTGCGCGCTACCTAGCAACGGGCGAAGCACGGGTGCTCGGAAGACGTATCGAGATTACCGCGATGCGCGCCGACGGGAGCGAGTTCCCGGTCGAACTCTCCATCTCGCGCATCCCTGTGGATGGGCCTCCGTCCTTTACTGGCTACTTGCGCGACATCACGGACCGCAAGCGTGCAGAGGAAGAGTTGCGGCGCAGCGAGGCGTTTCTCGCGGAAGGTCAGCGTCTCAGCAGGACGGGAAGCTTTTCCTGGCGCGTGGCGACAGGAGAGATTGCCTGGTCAGAGCAGGTCTATCGCATCTTTGAGCTTGATCCGGGCCTGCCGGTTACGCTTGAACTGATCGGTTCGCGCGTCCATCCGGAAGATTTCCCGTTGTTGCAGGACATGGTCGAACGAGCCCAGGCCGGCAAGGACTTTGAGTACGAGCATCGACTGCGGTTGCCGGAAAACAAGATTAAGCATCTGCACCTGGTCGCACACGGAAGCAAGAACAAGGATGGCCAGTGGGAGTACATCGGCGCGGTGCAGGACGTGACTGAGCGCCGGCTTTCAGAAGAGGCGCTTAGCAAGGTCCGGTCGGAGCTGGCGCATGTAGCGAGGGTGACCAGCCTTGGTGCCTTGACGGCGTCCATCGCGCACGAAGTCAATCAGCCGCTGTCGGGTATCGTCACCAACGCCAGCACGTGCCTGCGGATGCTGGCTGGCGATCCGCCCAACGTGGAGGGTGCGCGTGAAACTGCCCGCCGCACGATTCGCGATGGCAACCGTGCATCCGAGGTAATTGCGCGGCTACGCGCTCTGTTCAGCAAGCAGGAGGCGGCGACCGAACTGGTGGATCTCAATGAAGCCATCAGGGAGGTAATCGCGCTCTCGTTGAGTGAGCTTCAGGCTAACCGGGTGATCCTGCGATCTGAACTGGCCGAAGCCCTTCCGCCTGTCATAGGGGACCGAGTCCAGCTTCAGCAGGTCATTCTGAACCTGCTCAGGAACGCCTGCGACGCAATGAGCAGCATCGACGATCGCGCCAGGCAGTTGGTCATTCGAACCGAACAGGGTGACGGCGATTGCGCTTCCGTGGCGGTGCAGGATGCGGGGATCGGCATCGACCCGGGGGACGTCGACAGACTCTTTGACGCGTTCTACACCACCAAGAGCTCCGGCATGGGGATGGGCCTGTCCGTCAGCCGTTCCATTATCGAAAGCCACCACGGCCGTCTGTGGGCAACAGCCAACGACGGTCCAGGGACCACGTTTACATTCTCCATTCCGCGCGCATCCGAGGGTGCGCCGGGCGCTTCCAGTCTGGGCGCAATTCAGGCGTCTGCTTTGATGGACACCCAGAACGTCACGAGGAATCCATGAAACCCAAACGCTCACTCGTATCGGTAGTTGATGATGACCAATCTATTCGGGAGTCGCTGCCCGACTTGCTCAGGGAGTTCGGCTTCGCGGCCCAGGCCTTTTCGTCAGCAGAGGAGTTCCTTGCATCCGAGTCACTGAGCCAGACCCGATGTTTGATCCTCGACATCGCCATGCCCGGCATGACCGGACCCGATCTGCAGCGAGAGCTGGTCAACCGCCGCTGGGAGATCCCCATTATTTTTATCACCGCTCATAGCAGTGAGGCTCTTCCGGCGCTCGCTCGCAATCGGGGAACAGTGGGATGCCTGCTAAAGCCATTTAGCGATACTGATCTTCTCGATGCGCTCAGCGCCGCGCTTCGAGTGTATTGAACCACGGAGCCTGCTTGCACCCCAGTGGACTAGCGCGATATATATGAAATGGGCCCTGCGCACGCGACTCTCATTCGAGGTTGTCACTCATGTCGCAAGCCACGCCGGTAGTGTTCGTTGTGGACGACGATATTTCCGTGCGCGAGTCTCTTGAGTTGCTGATTCGCTGCGCAGAATGGCAGCCGGAGACGTTCGCTTCCGCGCAGGACTTCCTTGTCCATCCTCGCGTTCCCGTTCCCAGCTGTCTTGTACTGGATGTCTCTCTTCCAGGCCTGAATGGCCTGGATCTGCAGAAGCGTATCGCCGCTGAACGACCTGACATGCCGATTATCTTCATCACCGGCCACGGTGACGTGCCGATGACGGTGCAAGCGATGAAGGCGGGGGCGATCGAGTTCTTAACCAAGCCATTCAGCGACGAAGCACTGCTCAGCGCGATCCGGCACGCGATCGAGCGGAGCCATATCGCGCTCCGTCGCGAGTCTGAGATGCGGGTAATCCGCGACTGCTACACGTCACTCACCAGCCGCGAACGCGAAGTCATGGCGTTGGTGGTCTCCGGCCGCTTAAATAAGCAAGTCGGCGACGAACTTGGAATCAGTGAGATCACCGTGAAGGCACACCGGGGCAAGATGATGCGAAAGATGAACGCCGACTCTCTGCCAGACCTGGTTAAGATGGCCCAGAAGCTGCGACTTGCGTCCGCACCCTTAATGGCGAAGTCCTAGAGCGGACGCGACTGGTGGTCCATCTGACTTTTCGCCGATTGCCTGCTTGCCCATTTCATGTTTGCGCACGGGCAGTTGGCCATTTGCAAGTTCGCTGGCTGTGGCGATCGTGATTTGCCGCCAGTTCGGGTGTTCGTCTTCCGGCGCTTCCGAGTTCTCAACGAGCTCAAGCCAACGCGCAGCCGCGGACTCAGCTTCGGGCCCTCCGAAGAGCACGCTTACCGCCTGTACGAAGGCTCCTAACTCCCTCTTGGCTGCGGCAAACTGGCGCATACACTTGTCACTCGACGCGGCGTCTTCCGGGCCGAAAGGCGGCAGGTGCAAAGGCTGCAACGGATGTGTCGTGATCATGGCGTCCTCCGTATCAATGAAGTTGGTGGGACGTTCGAACGATTACCGCAGAGGTCTGAAAGCTGCACGCAATTCCGCACTGAAGATCTGGGGCTGTTCCCATGCCGCGAAGTGTCCACCCTTCGGCGGCCGGTTGTAGTAGATCAATTTGGGATACGCCTTCTCTGCCCAACTTCTCGGGGCCTGATAGATCTCATCGGGAAACGCGCTGACGGCAACCGGTATGGAGACGCCCCGGGGATCGAAGAAACCACCCTTGTATTCCCAATAGAGACGAGCCGAAGAGACCGCGGTGTCGGTCAACCAGTAGAGTGTGATGTTCTCGAGGATGTCGTCTCGCGTCAAGCCCTCGGTCTGACCATCGAAAACGCGCGCGATGAGCGCATAACTGGCCGCGTCGTGGTCGAGGATCCAGGCGGCCAGGCCGACCGGTGAATCTTCCAGCGCGTACAGAGTCTGTGGACGGCCCGCCATCTCCTGAGCGTAGCCCAGGCCGTGCTTATAGAAGAAATCAAGCTGGTCCCACGCGCGCTTCTCATCGGCCGAGAGGGCGTGGGGCGGCTGTCCGCCGGCTTGGAGGGCCTTCTCAATGTCGGCTGGAACCGTGGCCGCCATGTTGGTGTGAATTCCGAGCAATTCCGGAGGCGCCTGAAGAGCCATCAGCTCGGTCACGGCATTCCCCCAATCGCCGCCCTGAGCTACAAACCGCGTGTAGCCGAGGCGCCTCATCAGTACGATCCAGGTGCGCGCGATGCGGGCGGGGTCCCAGCCGGGGGCTGCGGGCTTTGCGGAGAATCCGTAGCCCGGCAGCGAAGGGATGACGACATCGAAAGCGTCTTCGGCACTTCCACCGTGAGCGGTGGGATCGGTGAGCGGGCCGATGACCTTCAACTGCTCAATGATCGATCCAGGCCAGCCATGCGTGATAATAACTGGCAAAGCGTTCGGATGCTTTGAGCGGACGTGAATGAAGTGGACGTCGAGTCCATCGATCCCAGTGACGAATTGCGGCAGGGCGTTCAACCTCGCCTCCACGTCGCGCCAGTTGTAATCTGTCGCCCAATAATGCGCGAGCTTCTGCATGGTGGCAAGCTGGACCCCTTGCGATGCATCGCTGACCAGCTCCCGCTCGGGCCAGCGGGCTGCGACGACGCGCCGGCGGAGGTCGACGAGGTTCGCTTCGGGCGCGTTGAATCGGAATGGATGGATTGAATCGCCTCCTGCCGGTACCGGCGGCTGACCGGAAGCCCAGCCCGAGCTGGAGGCCTCAACATGGTTGGGGGTGGCTAAGCGAAAGAGGCTAAAAGCACCAGCCACGGCGGAAGCGGCGAGGAAGCTGCGTCGGCTGTGGTTGACGCCGTTACCCCCTGCGGGGGCGTTGGTCGCGTACTGCGTTGTGTCTAGTTGCGTCATGGTGCGCTCTCCTTTGAAAAGACGATTGTGGCCCATGCCCTGCGAACTCTCACGTGTCGCGCCGGCAACCTTGCCTGACAGCGGTCGGCAATCGAGGTGGGAACCGCCCTCTTACTCCCCAACGTTCATAAACCGCCGAACCAACGCGGAAATCTCGTCTGCCTGGGTATCCAGAGCGAAGTGGCCTGCGTCGAGCACATGCACCTCCGCGGTTGGCACTTCCTTGCGGTAGCGTTCCGGCTCGCCTGGATCGAACGAAAGATCGTGCGTGCCCCAGAGGACAAGGACCTTTGGCTGCGTCCTCTGCATCCATCCTTGCCACTGCGGATAAGCTTCCACGTTGGTGCGGTAGTCATAGAAGAGGTCGCTTTGAATCTGGGCTTGACCGGGTACGTTGAGGAACGCATACTCATCGGTCCAAAGATCGGGGTCATAGAGTTCGACCTTCGGATCGTCTCCGACGTGGCGTGTTCGGGTGGCTGCCAGCGACAGCAGGTTGTTACGCAGTGCCTCTTCGTTGGCGAGCCGATCCTTCCAGAATGCCCGTCGCGTTATCCAGTTGGCCCCAAGTCCTTCGTTATGGGCGACCGCGTCCTGGACAATGAGCGTTTCTACGCGCTCCGGGTGCGCCAACGCCATGCGGAAACCGACGGGTGCTCCATAGTCCTGCATGTACAGCGTGTAGCGCGACAGACCCAGCGTCTGCGTGAAACGCTCCATCACCGAAGCGATGTGGTCGAAGGTGTAGGCGAACTCTTTGGGATCGGGCCAGTCACTGTGCCCAAAGCCCGGATAGTCCGGAGCCACCAAGTGGTAGCGGTCGGCAAGCCGGGTCAACAAAGGCTGAAACATCCGCGACGAGGACGGAAGACCATGCAGAAGAAGGATGGTGGGAGCGTCCTTCGGCCCTGCCTCCCTGTAAAAGATGGATAGGCCATCGACCTGCGCGGTGCGGTAGTAGATGGGGAACTTCATGTGAGATCCTTTCCGCGGATTTGCGCATCGTTCTTCTGCTGCGACAGTTAGCTGAATACCGTATCGGTTGCCCCGCCGGTTTCCGATGGTGAGAACCACGCGGAACTCGCTTTGCCGCTCACCATCGGCCTACGTGCGCACCGTCATCCACGTGCAGCACCTCCCCGGTAATGTGCGCGGCCTCTGTCAGGTAAACTACAGCCTCAGCGATGTCCTTCGGATCTGAGACTGTGCCCATAGGGCTCCGATCCTTCAAAGATTCCCTTGCCGCGCCGTTGTGGAGAGGCGTGTCGACCACGCCCGGTGCGACCGCATTGAAGCGGATATCGTTCTTCGCGTATTCGTTTGCCAGGCTAAGCGTGATTGCATTAAGCCCTCCCTTGGTCATCATCGGAATCGATGCCGGACTGCCCGCGATGGGGTTGTCGGCCAGAGCCGCACTGATCGTCGTCACGCTGCCGCCGCGTCCCTGAGACAGCATCTGTTTGACCGCAAGTTGAGTGATGAAGACGAATCCTTCCAGATTGACCGAGACGAAGCGCCGAAACTCCTCGGCGGTGTAGTCCGTAAAAGGCTTGGAAAAAAAGATTCCCGCATTGTTGGCAACACTATCGATCGCTCCGAACCGCGCAATCGCGCTCTGTGCGACCCTCTCCGCCGTTGCCGCCTGACCGATGTCTCCGTCCACGAGTACAAGATGGGGCGAAGGTGGGAACCCTGCGCTGGTCATGTTGCGCGCAGTGGCAACCACGTTATAGCCGCGACCGAGGAACGCGTGAACAATAGCGGCCCCGATGCCTTGCGAAGCCCCTGTTACGATGACGGTCTTTTTGGCTGTCATATCCGGCTCCTGTGATTGCGCCCATATCTGCTCGAATGCGCTTCACAGTGCGATTAAGCCAAAAGCCCGGAGGTGAATCTATTGGACAATGGTATCGATCGACACTTAGGTATCGATCGGAGAGACCACCCTTCTCCAACTGGGTCTCTGCTGCGAGCTTCCTGCCGCCAAACGGTATGATCGATTGGTGCGCTGGCGCGTCCATTTGGCGTGAGGTTGACGCTGCACGCATGGGGCGATAGGCTCAACCTCGCTACTAAGGAAAGAGATTGGGGCTACGAAGGAAGAGATGGGGAGGGATGCGCGATGGGGAAGAAAATACTGATGCTGGTGGGGGATTTCGTCGAGGACTACGAGGTGATGGTGCCGTTCCAGGCGCTGCAGGTTGCGGGGCACACGGTGGATGCGGTGTGCCCGAACAAAAAGGCCGGGCAGCAAGTGCGTACGGCAATCCACGACTTTGAGGGCGACCAGACCTATACGGAGAAGCGTGGCCACAACTTCACCCTGAACGCGACGTTCGCGGAGGTGAAGGCGGCGGACTACGACGCGCTGGCGATTCCGGGAGGACGCGCGCCGGAGTATCTGCGGCTGGACCCGCAGGTGCTGGCGATGGTGCGGCACTTCGATGCGGCGGGCAAGCCGATTGCGGCGATCTGCCATGCGGCGCAGATTCTATGCGCGGCGGCGGTGGTGAAGGGGCGGAAGATCAATGCGTATCCGGCGTGTGGGCCGGAGGTGACGGCGGCGGGTGGCGAGTTCGTGAGCCTTGCGTTCGAAGATGCGCTGACCGATGGGAACTATGTGACCGGCCCGGCGTGGACCGCGCATGTAGCGTGGCTGCGGCAGTTTCTGTCGCTGCTGGGATAGGCGCGCCAGAGTCGGGAACGGAACAATTAGATGCCGAAGGGCCAGACCTGCTGAACGGTCCCGCTGAGGACCGCGCGAATCGCCGAAGGTGAGACGGCTCCGGGCTTATACGGGTCATTCAGCCACGCTTGTCCGGGGCCACTGCCGGTGACAATGCCGTTGGGATCTTGAGTGCCGAAGGCGGCAGACCCTGGGGGAAGGTAGCCGGTGTGGTCGCGGTAGAGGGATACCGTTTGGGCGTAGGACTGTTTGGGCAATGAGATGGGCCAGTCGGTGCCGGCCATCAGGCGGTTGGCACCGAAGAGGCTGCAGATCTCGCGGACTTGCGCTTGCGCATCGGGGTACGGATAAGGCTGCGAGGAGAGCGACCACATGTGGGATATCTTGACGAAGACTTGGGGGTAGCGCGCGAGGGCGAGCAGCAGGTCGAGCTGCGCGGGCTGGTTCAGCGGGCAGTCGGCCATGTGGTCGATGACGACCTGCAGGTCGGGGTTGGCGTCGAGCAGGGGATGGATCTGGGGCAGGCGGGTGACCGGGATGAGCAGGGTCATCGGCACTTTGAGTTGGGCACAGCGACGCCAGAGCGGAGGCATCAGCGGACCGGCGATCCAATCGCCCGCGGGGCCGGCGGCAGGGCTGAGGCGGACGCCGCGGAAGCCCTGGACTTCGGTGAGATGGCTGAGCTGGTCGGGCGCGGCGGGGTCCTCGGGGTTGACGCGACAGACGCCGTGAAACTGGCCGGGGAAGCGCTTGAGCACGCTGGCGAGGTAGCTGTTGTCCCACTTGTAGTGGATGACCTGGATGAGCACGGTGCGGGCGACGTTATTGGCGTGCATCAGGTCGAGCAGCATCTCGACCGAGGCGTCGGCGGGGGAGGGATGGACGCCGGCAGCGAAAGGGAAGGCCGGGTCGGTCTTCCAGACATGTACGTGGCTGTCGATGAAGGGGAGGGGTGCGGGCTGGGGCTGGGCTGGTACGGATTGGGCGAGGGCGCGGGGCGCGAGCGCGACGGCGGCGGAGGTGGCGAGGAAGCGGCGACGATTCCACATGGTGAGATGGAAGTCTACCTTTTTTTGACAACCCCTTGCATCGGGGGAGACGCGCGGAAGCAGGGCCAGCTCTTGGAACCTCCAGAATCTGGCAAGTTGAGAGCTAGATTGACCATTCTTGCTGCGCTCGGGCGCGATAGGATCAGTCGCACCCTTAACCGGCGGCATTCTACAGCGGAACAGAGCTGCATTCCTGTGGAGAACCATGCAGAGAACCCTATTCGCACACACATTTATTCGTCTTGGGATGATCGGGTCGATCTTCTTTGCGACCCTTTCCTGCGGATCCCTGCCGGCACAGCAACAGTTCATGAATGTTGCGAACTCGTGTGACGGCAATGCGGACTGCGCGAGCTACCGTGGGGAGGTCGACCTTCTGCTGCATCGGGACGATCAGCTTGCGGCGAGTACGGGCAAGCGGCCGGAGAACCGCTCACACATTCTGCTCCAGGCGGATTCGTATTTTCAGCAGCACCTGAAAGACGTTGCGACGGCCGCGCATTTTCGCTATCTGAGCTGCGTTTCAGAGGCGCTGTGGAGCGAACGCGGAGAGAACAGGACACTGTTTTCAGTGGAGAACATCGTTGCGACCTACTTTGCGCTGGAGGCAAAGGATGGCGGCATAGAACACCTGTGCGAGTTGCTGGGTGCGTACGAGTTGAAGTTCGAACACGCACGCGAGGATCGGGAGATCCTGCAGAGGAAGGTTGAGGCGCTGAACCCGGAGGAGGTGTGGCACACCGTCCTGGTCGAGAGCATCCGGAAGCAGACACCCAGCCAAAGCGGTGAAGCCGAGGTGAAGCGCAGTCAGAAACAGTACTGCTTGTTTGCGGTCGAGTGCGTGACCGCGGAGAACTCTCCGTTTGCGAGAAAGCCGGCCGAAGGGATGGCGTTGCGCCGGGGCCAGACCAGTACCGCCCCACACCCTGACGCGAGAGGCGTGGGGTACGGCGACGGGAACACGGAATCAGAAACTGCGCGCCGTTGACGCTGGCATCGCAATGGCGGGGTCTTCCTTGTCGACGGGCGCGGTTGTGAGGGTGAGGGTTGCCGGAGGAACGCCGTCGGCGGTGGCGGTGACGGTGACTTTGCCCGAGCTGCCCGTGGCGCGCACCAGGGCCTCGGCATTGCCCAGGTAGGTCTTGCGCTGGGTGGCCTGGAAGGGATCGTGGTCCATCATATTGCCGTTGTCGACTGCGACGATGGAAACCGAGCCGCTGGCGGAGAAGTGGATGACGGTGGTGGAATCCGGAATGCGGGTGCCGGCGTCGTCGACCAGGGTTGCGGTGACGTAGCGGACATCGTTCCAGTCGGGCGTGAGCGGGGTCGCGGCTTTGTCCGCGGTGAAGACGATGTGCGCGGGCTTGCCGGCGGTCTTCAGCTCGTCAGTGGCGACGATGGTGCTGCCGCTGCGCGCGACCGCCTTGAGCGTGCCCGGGGCGAAGTCAACCTTGAAGACGATGGCGCTGGCGTCAGGATGCTGCTTCTGAGTGCCGAGCGACTTGCCGTTGAGGAAGAGCTCGACCTCTTCGGCGTTGGTGTAGACCTCCAGGGTCTCGGTGTGCGGGCCGAGGTCTTTCGGGGTCCAGTCGGCGAGCAGAGGCTCCGAGAAGCGCACCGTGGGATCAGGGGGCGGAGCGGCGGCGGGACGGGCGGCGGCACGGGGAGTGGCCGGGGCGGCGGACTGGTCGGTGCTGGTGGCGTTGGCGTAGCCGGGATCGATGGGAGCGGGGCGATTGACGGCGGTGCGGCGCACGATGGCGACCATGGGCGTGGCGGACCACCAGCTCTGGCGCTCGAAGGCGCGGCCGTGGGGCAGCGCGGTGTCGAGCAGCAGGCCGGAGCCGGAGCCGATGGTGGGCCAGGTGCGGGATTCCCCGAGGTAGTCGATGCCGGACCAGAGGAACTGGCCGGAGTATTCAGCGTGGTCGCGCACAGCCACCCACTGGTCGCGGTCGTGGCCATTCTCGGTGCCGATGATGCTGCGGGTTGGCTTCTGCGCGTGGGCGGCGAGGATCTCCGCCGGGCGGTAATTCTGCCCGACTACGTCGAGCAGATCGGCGAGGCCGTCCTCGTAGTCGTGGCTGGCGTTGGGACGGAAGAGCGCCTGAGTGACGGGACGGGTGGGATCGTTCTGGTGGAAGGTCGCGACCAGCGACTTGAGGATGGGGATGGCGATCTCGGGACGCGGCGTGTCGTGGATCTCGTTGCCGGCCGACCAGAGGATGATGCTGGGGTGGTTGCGGTCGCGCATCACGGTGTCGGTGGTGTCGCGTATGGACCAGTCTTTGAAATAGAGGTGGTAGTCGTAGGGATTCTTGGCCACGGTCCAACAGTCGAACATCTCATCCATGATGAGGAAGCCCATGCGGTCAGCGAGGTCGAGAAACTCCGGCGCGGGCGGGTTGTGCGCGGTGCGGATGGCGTTGACGCCGTACTTGCGCAGCTCGGTGAGACGGCGCTCCCAGACAGCGAGCGGGACCGAGGTGCCGACCGCGCCGCCATCGGTGTGCAGGGCGACGCCGTTGACCTTGTGGTGAACGCCGTTGAGGAAGAAGCCCTGGTTGGGGTCGAAGTGGAACTCGCGAATGCCGAAGGGAACGTTCTCCTCGTCCACGGCCTTGGCGGTTCCCCCGCTCAGGGGTGTGCGCAGCAGGGTTGCGTGGACGGTATAGAGCGCGCCATGGCCGACGTCCCAGCGATCGGGATTGGCAATGGTGGTCTCGGCGCTGAGGTCGGCAGTAGCGCCGGGGGCGACCTCGGTGGCTTCGGAGGCGATTGGCTTCGTGGTGGTGACTGAGCTGCCGTTGGGCGCGGTCAGTTGCACCCGCAGCGAGAGCTTTGCTGGCGCGGCCGACTGGTTGGTCACGGTGCTGCGGATGTGGATGGTTGCGGAGTTGGCGGTGACTTCAGGCGCGGTGACGAAGGTGCCCCAGGGAACGATGTGGGTTTCGCCGGTGGTGACGAGGCGGACCTGGCGGTTGATTCCGGCGCCGGGATACCAGCGCGAGGCGGGCTGCTGCGAGTCATCGACGCGCACGGCGACGGTGTTCTTGCCGGGGCGCAGGTGCGGGGTCAGCTCATAGACGAAGCTGACGTAGCCGTAAGGACGATGGCCGAGGAGCTCGCCGTTGAGGTAAACGTCGCTGTTGGCCATGACGCCGTCGAAGACGATGAAGGTGCGCCGCGCGGCGGTGGGAGTGGCTTCCGCGGCGGAGACGGTGAAGGCTTTGCGGTACCAGCCGATACCGGTGGGCGCAAAGGCGCCCGCGCCACGGGAGGGAGCATCCTCAGTAAACGGCCCGGCGATGGACCAGTCGTGGGGCAAAGTGACGGCCCTCCATGAGGAGTCGTCGAAGTCAGGTTTCTCGGCGCCCGGAGCATCGGACTGGATGAAGCGCCAGCCGGCGGTGAACTGCTGGATGACGCGCGGCTTTGGCGCGGCGGCTGCAGCGGGTGCGGCGGATTGCCCGAAGAGCGAGGCAGGGAAGGCGATGAGAGCGGCGAGCAGAAGAGTTGGGCGTTGCATGATGCTCCTTACTGGGAAGATCCGGGGCTGGCCTGGTACGGCGCCCGAGTGCGGCCGGATCTTCGGTGATGGGTCAGTCGGCGCGTAGCCGGATGGAAAATCACTGCGCCGCGAAGCATAGCAGATCGCAGGACGCCCCGGTAGAGAGGCACGCCCTGATACTGGAGGCTATGGTGTGGCCGTTGGCGCATGGGCGGCGACAAACTTGCGGGCGATCTCCGGAGTGGAAAGGACCTCGGCGGGATCCGGATTGACCGCCTTGGCGGTTTCGACGCCAAAGACATAGCTCGGCCCGAACATGTTGGCGGTAAAGATAACGAGCTTCTTGTCCGGCGAGAAGCGCACGTTCGGCTCCTCGCGGTAGTTGTGGGCGGACATGTTGACCAGATGTTCGGAGCGGAAGAAGCCGGGCTGGAAAAAGTCGGGGTCGTTGAGGCCGTCGACGCGGATCAACGTTGGATGGAAGAGCTCAATCCACTCGCCGTCGGGAGCTTTTGCTACCTGGCCGGGGTCGCCGCCGTCGCCGGTGAAGACGTCGAGGTCCTTGGTCAGGTTGAAGTGAATGGACCAGTCGTTGCGCTCCATGTGGTACGCGGTGCGCACGCCGTTGGAGAGATTGTAACCGGCGAGGTAAAAGTCCTGGCCCTTGATGGGCTGCCAGTCGTACCAGATGGTCTGGCCGTCGAGACCCCAGAATTCGTGGCCGGCGATTTCATTTGCGATGCGGCGATGGTGGATGAGGGTATTGTGGGTGCCATCGGTGTGGATCATCCAGATGCGATCGACCTTCTGCCAGGGACCTTCGTGGCAGTACATCAGCAAGGTCGGGTCGGAGGGCGAGAAGAGCAGATGGTTGACCCAGTCGGTGGAGTGGAGCAGCGGCTTCAGGTCGCCGGCCTTCTCGCCGTTCGGACCCGGCTCCAGGCGGAGGGTGAAGAGCACCAGCGGGATCCTCGCCGCGAGCCTGGTCTCCATCATCTGGCCCTTGTTGGCCGGCTGGAAGTGCGGTCCCTGCGCCGCGCTGGCAACGCGATTGTCCGGATTTCCGGCTGCCCCCGCCGCTGCGCCGGGCTGCGACGGTGCTGGCGCGGCGGCTGCGCCGTACTCCTTGCCGGTGGGGGCGCCCTCCTGGTAGGTGCCGGCGACCAGCGTCTCATCCGCGTTGACGCTGACCACGCTGAGGTTGGAGGTGTTGGGCAGCTTGGGCACGTCGACCAGCTTCGTGACCGCGCCGGTGTTGGTGTCGGCCTTGTAGACGGAGGTGACGCCAGCCGCATTGGTGCTGGTGTAGAACACGCTGTTGGTCTTGTGGCCGACCACCATAGTGTGGAGCATTCCCGGTACGCGACCGGCGGCGGCGGTCGCGGCTTGCGGCGGATTCGCCACCAGGAGCTTGGTCTTTAGCGTCGCCATGTCCAGCACATGGATCCCATCGGGCGCGGTGTATACCATCTGCTTGTTGTCCGGCGTGTAGGCGTTGATGTTGAAGTAGAAGCCGCCGGAGTTGGGCTCGTCGCTCAAACGCCAAACGCGGTGGCCGGTGTCTTTATCGACCCAGGTCTTGGGGGGAGCGGACTGTTGAGCGCAGAGCGTGGGAGCGGCGATGGCGAGGAGGGCGAGGGTGGCGGCGAAGGTCGCTGGGCGATGATGCATAGAGGATGCTCCTGTTGCTTATCTCTCAGGCTATTTCTCAGTTGTGGTGGGGGTGGGCATGATGGGGTTGAACCTGGTCGCCAGCTCGGGGGTGGAGACGGCGTCGTGAGTGTCGGTGGCCTTGGCAACTTCGGCGGCGAAGACGTAGCTGCGGCCGAACATGTTGCTGGTGAAGAAGACGTATCTCTTGTCGGGCGAGAAGCGCGGGTTGGGCTCGGCGCGGTAGTTCTGGTGGGCCATGTTGACCAGATGCTCGGAGTGGAAGACGCCGGGCTGGAAGAAGTTGGGATCGTTGAGCGCGCCTTCGGTCCCACCGATCATCTGCGGGCGGAAGAGCTCGATCCACTCGCCGTCGGGAGCCTGGGCGACTTGGCCGGAGTCGCCGCCATCGCCGCAGAAGAGGTCGAGATCCTGAGTCAGATTAAAGTGAATCGACCACTCGTTGCGCTGCAGGTGATAGGCGACGCGCTTGTGGGTCTCCAGGTTATAGCTGGCGACGAAGAAGTCTTCGCCCTTGGGATACTGCCAGTCGTACCAGATGGTCTTGCCGTCGAGCCCCCAGAACTCGTGTCCGGCGATCTCCATCACCATGGTGCGCTTGTGGATGAGCTGGTTCTGGGTGCCATCGGTGCGGATCAGCCAGATGCGGTCGACCTTCTGCCACATGCCTTCGTGGCAGTACATGATGAGGGTGGGATCGGTCGGTGAAAAGAGCATATGGCCGATCCAGTCGGTGGAGTGGAAGAGCGGCTTGATGGTGCCGGCCTTCTCGCCGTTGGGGCCGGGCTCCAGTCGGATGGTAAAGAATACGACGGGAATGCGCGCGGCGAGACGACGCTCCATCATGGCACCCTTGTCGTCGGATTGGACGTTGGCGCCGCCCAGGGTCGGATTGGCGGCATCAGCCTGTGCGCCGGCCGCTGAAGGAGAGGCCGGCGCTGCGCCCGGAGCGGCTGCGCCACCGCCTCGGCCACCGAATCCGCCCGCCTGTGCGGGAGGAAATGCGTTGGGAGCGTTGGGATCGCCGCCGGGACAGTCGGACTCGTTATAGGTGCCTGCGCCGAGGGTCTCGTCGGCGTTGACGCTGGAGATGCTGACCCGCGGCGGAAGATCGATGAGCTTGCGGATCGCGCCGGTATTGGTGTCCGCCTTGTAGACGGCGTTGGCGTGGGTGTCCGGATCCATGCGAGTGAAGAAGATGCTGTTGGTTTTGTGCCCGACAACGATGGCGCGGGCCGCCCCGCCGCCTCCAAAGCCGCGTCCACCCCGGCCAGCCGCCGCAGCGTCGGCCCCGGCAGGAGCGGGGGGTGGGGGCGTATTCGGCACCAACATCCGGGTGGTCATGGTGGCGAGATCGAGCACGCGGATGCCGTCGGGCGAGTTGTAGACCATCGACTTCTGGTCGGGAGTGAAGGCATTCGCGTTGAAGTAGAAGGCGCCGGAATTGGGCTCGTCGGAGACGCGCCAGACGCGATGGCCAGTGTCCTTGTCGACCCAGGTCTTGGGCGGCATCGCGCCGGTCTCAGAGGGCTTGTTGTCGCGTTGGGGCGCCTGGCCGATGAGAGGAAGTGCGGCGAGCGGGAGAAGGATAAACGTGGCGAGGCTGGGCTTAAGGGCGGGGCGGGGAACCATGGGCTGCTCCTGTGGGGGAAAGATCACTGCGCAGAGTTGCGGTGCGGCATAGAGCCCGCCGGCCTGGTTCGTGCGCCCGAGAGTTATACAGGGGAGACGATGCAGCAGGGAAATAGTTTCGGCCAGGGTTTGTGCGCGGGGGGGCCGGTTTGGTGCCCTTGTGCCTAGGACAACGTTGCAGAGTGCCGCCTACGCACTGAGGCGAACCAGCTTCGGGCAATGATCCAAATGGCGAACGCAGCCAAAGTGGCGCCATACAGAATCTTGTTCAGGAAAAAGGTTCCGGGACCCGGCATGGCGTAGGCCGTCGTATAGAGGTAGAAGAAGCCCATCAAGTAGGTCAGCGCGGGTAGATTCGGCATCAACGCGAAGAACGGTAGCAGCCAGATGATGTACCACGCATAGTGCGGCGAGAACAGGAGCATCAGCGCCACTGCCAGCGCGAATGCAGGGGGTAGAAAGGCGGCGCGGGGGCTGGTTGGCTGCGCGGACTTCCATGCCCAGACGATCAGCGCGGCAAAGACGACTGCGCAGAATCCGTAGAACGCGGTAATCGGCAGATTGTGCAGGCCGGGAAGCGTCTTGGCCAGGTCGAGCAGAAAGTAGCGCGCGCCGGTTTGCAGGCCTTCCTCCTGCGCGTAGCCTCCGAGGAATCCAAAGACACGCATGCCCACGCCGGCGTAACAAGCGTAGCCAAATGCGACGACGCTGGCGAGGGCTGCGGGCATCTTCCAGGCGCTGCCGGTGGGCGGGTCGCCCCTCCACCAAAGCGCGGGAAGCAGCACCAGAGGATAGAACTTGAGCATGACAGCGATTCCGAGCAAAAGGCCGGTTGCAAATGGCTGCCTGCGCAGCCGGGCCAGCAGGGCCAGCGCGATAAAGGTCATGGCGGCCGAGTCGAGATGGCCCGAACCGGCCACCTCCCACACCAGCAGCGGGCACCAGGCGTAGAGCAGCACCTGGCTCGCCGGGCGACCAAGCTGTTTGAGCAGGGTGATCAGCGCTGCGGTGGTGAGGGCTTCGAAGAGCACCATCGCGACCTTCATGAAGGTGACAGTGGGGCGGATTGCGGTGATGAGGTAGAACAGCATCTGTGCGGCTGGAGGGTAGATGGTGTGGGCGTAGTCGCGGCGATTGATGTGGTCGAAGATGGCCTGATGCGGCGCGCGCGGGAAAGCCAGCGCGGGATCCCCGGGCACATAACGGTAGGGCGAGATGTGCGCGTGCTGCACGATTCCGTCCCAGACATAGCGGTAGATGTCGCTGGAGAGATACGGCTGCGCGAACAGCGGGGGAAGGCGGCAGGCGACGGCTCCGGCCAGGATGATGGGCAGGGTGAGGCGGTCCGTGGGCTGGGTGAGGATGAGGGCGACTGCCAGCACAAAAAGGCTGGCGCTCCAGCCCGAGACTCCGGAGAAGCCCATGGTGAACCGGGTGTACTCGGCGACTAACTGGCGGGCCAGGATGAACATCGCCACGCCAATGGCGAGCAGCAGGGCGTTGGTCTGCCAAGGCCGCAGAACGGCCCAGGGCAACTCGGTCGTCCTGGCTCCCCAATCGCTAGACTTCATTCGAGACCACTTCTATCATGATCGAGACGGGTTTGCGCCATGGCGTCCAGAGTGCGGTTCGGGCCGGGTATTCGTCAAGAGTCGGCGGGCTAATGCGGACTTGCTTCCGCGCAAAAGCATCGGTATGCTGGACGACCCACGTGTTTCCAAGGGAGTAGCGATTGTTCGGATCTGAATCAAAGTGGTACTGAAATGGACTGAGATATGCAAGTTGTTGCACATTTAGGGAAGTTGATCTTTGTAAGTTATTGATTTGATGTGTCCCAATTTGGTCTCCTAAGTGCAGTATAGAGGGCACAACGGAGACTCTGAGTATGGGTAACCCTCAGACTACGGTGGTTCTCCTGCGGTTTTTGCAGTAGAAGCGATGCAATATTCAACCCGCTACCCCCAGCGGTTATTTCAGGAGGTTTCAATGAAGAACTTCGGTAAACTTGCTCTCCTTGGTGCGGCTCTCGCCTTCACCGCGTCCTCAGCCTTCGCAATCCCAGTCCCGGTCAACGCCGGCACCGTCTACACTTCGCCGGTAGAGACCTTCGCAACCGCCCCCGGCGTCAACCCGACGTTCGATGCTACTGTTCAGGAGACCGTGTTTAAGGACTCTGCTAACCCATTTGGCGCGAACGACCTGACCTTTGAAATCGTCGTGAAAGACGTATCTGGGGACTCGTTGGAACAAATCACTCTTGGTGGCTTCACGGGCTTCTTGACTGACGCTGGCGCTATCGCTGGCGTTGGTGATGCCCCCGGTGCTGTGACCCTCAACGGATCGAATGGTTACGATTGGGATTTCTCGGTCAAGGACGGGTACACGCCCGTTGCAAATGGCGTTTCTACGGAAGTTCTCTTCGTGCAGACCAATGCTCAGAATTACGCTCCGGGCACCATCGGCGCCATCGACAACACCGGCCAGTCTGCTAATGGTGAGGTCGCTGCCCCTGGCGCTCCTGAACCGAACAGCCTGATCCTGCTCGGCACTGGCCTGCTCGGCGCCGCCGGCATGATGTTCCGCCGTCGTCTGACTGCCTAAACGTTTCTCCTCCTGAAGCAACCGGACGGAACGCTGCGAACCTGCGGCGTTCCGTCTTTTTCGTTTTAGCCGCAGAATTCATGGTTGATGGTAGGGGGTCAGTTTAAACAGCTTGACCTCAGGGGCTAAAGCCCGTACTAGGGATGGGCAGTGTGCGGCACGCTAAAAGCCGTGCTTAACGAAACGACGCGAACTGACCCGCCACCTGCGCTAACCAGCTCTAGGCGGTGGGGCGCTGTGCTGTTACACTCATAGAGGTTGTTTGACCGCGGTACGACGGCTGGATCGCTCCTGTGGATCACGCTTCTAGGAGCTGGAATCGGCCAATCGGCTGCGTGTCTGGTGGGGGGCTGTAGCTCAGCTGGGAGAGCGCCTCGTTCGCAACGAGGAGGTCAGCGGTTCGATCCCGCTCAGCTCCACCAATTCAACATCTCGTCGAACGGTAGCACGCATTCCCAGGCCGACCTCGACAAAGTAGCGCTGCGCCTCCAATCAATGTCCGGGGAAAACTCCAGGCTTTGAAACTCCAGCAAGTAAACTTCAAGTCAGTGTTGCAGGGACCGGCCGAGACCGCCGGGGTTTGCAGGCAGTTGGCGTATACTTTCGAGCGAAAGCCGGTTTGACCCTGGCCACCGGTACGGCGACTCTCTCCAGCGGCAGCTCCACTTCCGCCGCGACATCGCTGACCAACGCCATGCGGTGTACGCAATAGTGTCTGAACGCAATGTTAACCGACAGTATTGGCTACTTTCTCAGCCCACCGAGAAAACGACACCGATGACGATCCAGTCAGCGGGACCCCGGTCCAGGTTGGTATATGGGCTCTCTCAAGACGCTTTACGCCCCGGTGGCCCCCTGAGCCTGAATCCTGGCCGCATCAGCCAAATCGCGGCCCGCCTGAGTCAACTTAATATTCGTCGACTCGATTTAGCCGAGATCGGCCAATGCCGCGCCAGCCTGCTTGCCTACTTTCGTGTTGGGAGCGAGAGACGCAGCCTTCTTGAGATGCAGGATGGCATCGGATTTGTCGTTCAGCTTGCTGTAGGTCAAACCCAGGTGAAGGTGAATGGAGGCGTCATTGGGGTAGGTCCGCAGCGCTGACTCCAGCAGATCGCGTGCCTCTTCGTACTCGTCCTTGTGATAGTAGACCCAGGCCAGGGTGTCGGCCGTCTCCGCGATGTCGGGATAAATCCGCCGCGCGGTTTGCGCCAAGGACAGGGCGACGTCGATGTTGCCTTCGTCCTCCACCGTCAAGTATGCCAGATTGTTGGCGGCGATCCCATCGTTTGGATCGATTTGGAGCGCCTTCTTGTAGTCGTCCATGGCTTTGACGTCATCGCCCTTGGCCTCTTCGAGCGAACCGAGTACCTGAATTGCGTGGGCGTCATTCGGACGCGAGTTGACCCAGCCCTGCCAGGTCGAGATCGCGGCGTCGACGTTTCCGGTGGCGACCTGGGACTGAGTGTAGACGCCCACCGCGTCGGCGCTGCTGGGGCTTAACTGCATCGCCTTCTGGGAGCTTTCGAGCGCACCTTTGAAGTCTTTGGTCCGCAGTTGCAGGTCGCCAAGCTGGGCGTAGAACTCGCCGTTCCCGGGCGCCTTGGCGATTTGCGCTTGAACCCGGGCGATGGCCTTTGCCGGCTGCTTGGCTTGCAGGTCGTAGGCTACCAGCATGCCTAGGGCGCGAACAGAATTTGGATCCAGCTCGAGGGTCTTCTCCATCATCGCGTTACCTTCGGGCACATGTCCCTGGGCATAGCGAATCTGGCCAAGTTCCAGGTACATGACAGCGCTGTTGGGATTGGTCTTCAGCACCGCCTGGTAGTCGGTTTCCGCTTTGTCAAACTCCTTGCGGGTGGCCTCAGCCGTGCCTCGCCATACAAGGGCTTCGGTAAAATCAGGGTGCAGCTTCAGGGTTTTGTCCGCAATTTCGGAGAGCATGCCTGCGTCGTTGCGCTGCATGGCGATTTGGGCTATTCCTCTGGCGGCGTCCAGGTTGCCCGGGTTGATTCTGTCAGCCTCACGGAAGCTGGCCTCGGCGCCCGGAAGGTCACCCTTGATGCCCTCTACTCGAGCGAGAAGAAGCTGGGTCTCGGCGCTATTTGGATTGTCCTTGACCGCTTTTTTAAGCAGCGCCAGCGCATCGTCGGTCTTGCCCGTGCTCATCAACAAGAGCGCATTGAGGCTTTGCACCTGAGGATTGCTGGCATCAGTCTTGGTTAACTGATTTGCCACCGTGGTTGCCTTGGCATAGTCCTTTTTCTCAAACAGGATCTGGGCGTAGGTAATTTTGATGCCAAAGCTCTTGGGATACTTGGAGGTCAGGTCTGCAAACACGGACTCGGCGCGGTCCATCTGTCCGGTCCTGCCGTAAAACTGAAGCAGCATTACTGACGCAGCCTCGTTGTCCGAGTTGTCGTCCACCGCCTGATGCAGCGTCTGCTCCGCCTTGGCTTTGTCTCCGGCCCGCAGATAGAGATTGGCCAAGGCTCCTCTGGCCTGCAGATTCTTCGGCGCCAGACTGATGGCCACGATCATCTGCTGTTCCGTACCCTGAATGTCCCCTTTCCTGTCGAGCAATGTCGCGAGCAAGAGATGAGGGGTAGCGCTCTTCGGGTCGAGCGATATGGACTTTTGCAACTCCTGCTCCGCGTCAGGTTCATCGGACGGAGTGCCGGCCTCGAGCATCGCCAGATCGCTATGGAAGCCCGGCCGGTTCGGTTCGATGGCAAGCGCTTTCTGAATGTCCTTGCGGGCCTCCGCGTTGTCTCCTCTTCTCTGGGCAATTGCGCCCAGCAGCGCATACGCGTCGGCGTAGTTCGGGTTGACCGCGAGCACGGCCTTGGCCTGGGCCTCAGCCCGATCGGTGGAGCGCCCAGCGAGAAAGAGGTTTCCGAGGTCGATGCGCGCCTCCAGGTTGTTGGGCGCCAGATCCACAGTGCGCAGCAACTCCTGGTAAGCGGGCATCGCGCTGCCCATCTTCATGTAGGTCTTGGCCATCTCGAAGTGGGCATCGGCAAAGTTCTTGTCCACTTTGATGGCATTGGAGAACTGGATGCCGGCTTCCTTGTATTTACCTGCGGCCTCGTAACGCTTTCCGCTTTCCAGGTACTTTTGTTTACGCACATTCGGATCGCGGTTGCAGCCTGCGGTGAAGACGAGCGCAAGCGAGACGACCAGGAGAACTGAAACCCGGGTTACTTTCACTTGGCGTAGTTCGAACATGGGCGGATTCCTCATCAGTTTCTGATCTGCTGTTTTCAAGCTTTCTCGTTGGCCCGCGGGCTTCATGCTAACAGTATCGCCAAACCGGAGACTACTATTGCGCGAGGTTCGGGACATAGGCCGGCAACAGGGGAATGATCTGCTCCGCGAAGCGCACCGCGCGATTATGCGCCTTTAGCCTATCCTCGCCGGGATTGACGGGGGTGATAATGCGAACCAGCGCCTCATCGGTGCGACCGTAGCGAATCGAATCCGCCAGGGTGTAAATCTTCGCCTTATAGTCGCTGGCGATACTGCGCCCGTGGAGTTGATACCAGTAGAGGACCTCCTGGCTAACCCGCCCATTGTTGATCAAGTATTCCCCCACCGTCCTCTTCGTGCCGTCGCTGTCGGTCAGTTCGGTGACTCCAGACTCGACAAAAACCCATCCCGCGCCCGGCAGGCAATGTTGCGGAGAGTGGATCGACTGCCCTGTTCGCTGGGTAGGGAAGTAGGCGATAAAGAGTCCGATTGGGGTCAGATCGTCGGCGGTTGCGGCTTGCAAATCAGATGAATACGTATATTGCCGGTTGAGGAAGTCGCCCTTGCCGAGCGTGTCCAAAGTCTCTTGATCGAGCGGGAATTCGGTTGCGATTCTGGATCCCAGCACGGTGGGCAGCTCGCTCAGCGGCCGACTCGACAAGACGCGATCCTGATCCCCGCGCACGTGCAGCACCAGCACTGTGAATGACATCAACAGAATGACGAACCAAAACCGGGGGGACCTCATGCCGGACTCCTGTCTTTTTTCGCAATGAGGTCCATGGCAATATGCACGAGATAGAGGCATCCTAACGCCACTAGGAACACGAGCCATCCCTGGAATTCATGAAAGAACCCCATAGCTTTATCGGGATCCCAGTACTGAACCAAAAGCCCAGTGCCCACGATACGGACGACGTTGGCCGCAATCGCAATGGGAAGGCTAGAAAGAGCAAGCACCACCCGACGCCAGGTTGCGCGTTCGAGAAAGTAGCCATAGATCACGGCCACGGTGAAGAGGCTCATCAAGGATCGAATGCCACTGCAGGCCTCGGCGACCTCGAGCGGCATCGCCGGCAGGCGGATGATATTGCCGTCTTGAAGCACGGGAACCTGAAACACATTGGCCAACACGGCGCTTGCCAATTCGGAGGCACGCATCTGCAAGGGGAAGGTGATCTCGTTATAGAGGATGGCGGGCAAGGGAATTGCGAGCAAAAGCACGAACAGAACAAACTTTAGTCGGCCCAGCATGGCTTTGCCCAGCAGAGTCCACACCAAGCCAGCCACCAGCAGGACAAACGAGGTGCGCTGCAGAAAGAGGTCTGCGCCAAGCACGCCAACCAGCAGTTCGAAAAGACCGAGCGCGACCAGGGAGATCCCGGCCCAACTTTGCGTAATCGGGGTGGCGCGGATCTGGCGCCGTTTATCCCACAGCAAAAAAGCCGCAAAGAAAGGGATGAGAAAGCCGTGCGAAAAATCGGGGATGGTATACCAGTCGTTGACCAACTTGACGGCGATGCGGTGATAGAGCACCACAATCAGGGCGCAGAGGATGAGCGGCGAGAGCCATGCCATATAACGGGGCTGGCTTGTCTGATCTGCGCCGGCGCCATGGCTGTCTGGATTTGCGCTGTGTGGCGGTTGGCTGGTTGGTTCCACTGCGGTCAAGACGGCACACTCTTTCTGCCCACCGGATGGCAGGTTAGGATGCAGCGGAGCTACGGCGGTCGTCTCCATCGGATTCACTGGCGTATACAGAGCAATTCAAAGGCCTTTCGGATTATCGCATGGAGCGGGTGCCCTCAAATGCCCCCAGCCGCCATTCCTGTGAATTAGACGACCTCAGCCTTGTCTATGTGGAAGATGTTTGCACATTTGTGGGCAAAATTGTTCCTTTTGGTTCTACGTCTTTCGATGTAGTGGGGGTTCCAAAACCGAAAACGCATGGGTTGAGAGTGTAAAATCAGCGTGGTGGCGCATGATGGCTGTCACGTGCCGTGCAATGGAGCGGGGCGGGCACGGAGAGCTTCATCGAGGTTTGGCATAGGAGGTGCAATGTCTCCCTTGGATGAGCCGGGGCGTTGCGTCTCGAGGTTTCAAGGAACTTTTTGCTGCTGGACGAATGGTAGGAATATGAATTCTATTCGCTGCACCCTTATTTCGATCTGCTTGTTGCCGGCCCTTGTGGTTGGGAGTGCTCAGACAGCGGGCAAGCCTGTACTCAGCGCCGATCCCGCTGCGACGGCACCTCCTGCGCCGGCGGCTCCTTCGTCGGGAGGGCCAGTCGATGCCGACGCGAACTACATCATCGGAGCGGACGATTCGATCGCGGTCACGGTATGGAAGGAGCCGCAACTGTCGGTGGGCGGCGTGCCGGTGCGGCCTGATGGAAAGATCTCGCTTCCGTTGATCAATGACATCCAGGCGGCCGGGTTTACGCCGATGCAGTTGAGTGCGGACATCACGGAACGGCTCAAGAAGTTTGTCACCGATCCGGTTGTCGGCGTCAGCGTGCTTGCATCCAACAGCAAGCGGGTCTTCCTGATCGGCGAGGTCGGCCGGGTTGGCCCGCTCGCGATCACCCCGGGCATGACCATCCTGCAGGCGATCGCTGCCGCTGGCGGACCGACCCCATACGCCAACAAGAAGAAGATCTATATCCTGCGTGGCGAACCGGGCAAGCAACAGAAGATCTTCTTCGATTACACCAAGGCTGTGAAAAAGGGGGACATGCAAGGTATTTCGCTGATGCCCGGCGACACCATTGTGGTCCCATGACGAAGCCGCCTCAATCCGACGCATTGACCTTAATCGGGACTGCCGTCACCTGGCTCTTTCTTTCTCTGGTTTTGATTATGCAGATCACACCACCTTCAGCCTTGGCTCAGGCTCTTCCGGCTGCCGAGGCCGCACCCATCTCAACTGGCTTTGCCTTGCCGCGAACGGCAGGAACGCTGCAGTACGCGGTGAGCGCTTCAGAGAGCCTGTCGTGGGGCTTTTACGGCAATCAGGGTGCCGATTCAGCTACCAATCTCACTGGCGACGTCGCCTATATTTCGAACAGCAAGCGAGACCCTTTCAGCATGATCTTCTCCGGCGGTCATTCCTGGACCAACTCGGGGCAGCCCTCCTACACCTACTTGAATCTTGGCTTGTCTCAGGTTCTCGCTCTGGGCCGGTGGAACTTTGTGCTCTCCGACAGTGTCAGCTACCTGCCCGGCACGCCTACCACCGGCCTGTCTGGCGTGCCAGGCGTGGGCGATCTAGGTGTCGCTCCGGTCCAGGTGGGCGGTGACACCGACCAGGGTGTGCTCACCAATTTCTCAACCCGCGTGACCAACACGGCAGCGGCGAGTTTGGTGCGGCAGCTTACCGCCAAGACCTCGATCAGCGCATCCGGCACTTACAGCACCATGAGCTTCCTGGGTAACTCCGATGCCAATCAGGGCTTGGACAGCACGTCGAAGGCGGGCTCTGCCAGCCTCAGTCACCAGCTTGACGCGCGCAACTCGCTGGGTGGGAACTTCGCTTATTCGGAGTTCGACTACTCCAGCAACGGGAACAGCATGGCACTTCCCAGCGTAACCGGCAAAACTCTGAGCGCACAGTTCAGCCGCAGCGTGACGCGGAAGCTGCACGTGAGCGCTGCTGGTGGACCGCAGTGGACCAGCGTTGGTTCTTATCAGTCGCTGAGCCTGTTCGCTGATGTTTCCGCCGCTTATGCCGGGCAGTTCTCGCATGCATCCTTGACTTATGTTCGCAGCGCCAACGCCGGCTCAGGCGTGGCTGGAGGAGCGATTTCCAGTGGAGTCTCGTTTGCAGCGGGGCGTACCTTCGCGCGGGTGTGGAATTGTGGGTTTACTTCGGCCTACACGCAGTCCAGCAACTTGCCTTTGCCGGGCGTTGCTTCCTATTCCTTTCGCACTACGATTGCGGGCGTTCAGGTTTCACGGGCCATCGCGCGCAGCCTCTCGGGCTACGCCAACTATACTTTGGAGAACCAGTCGAACTCTGGCGCCGGCAACGCCGTAGACGTTTTCAACGGACTTTCGCAGTTCGTCGGCTTTGGGCTGACCTTCTCGCCCAGTTCCTTGCACTTTGGACGCCAATAAGGAGGATCCATGCTTGGTCACCGCGCATTGACCGTAGAAGATTATCTGGCCATATTGAAACGACGCTGGTGGATTATCGCTGCTCCGGCGATTGTCTTCCCGATGCTATCGATTGGCGCTACCTTCTTTATCGCACCAAAGTATGTCTCCCAAACTCTGGTGCTGATCGACCAACAGAAGGTGCCGGACGACATGGTCAGGTCCGTGGTGACTGAGGATCTGGACAGCCGGATGGCTTCAATGAGAGAGCAGATCCTCAGCCGGTCCAGCATTCAGCCCATCATCGAGAAGTACAATCTGTACGCATCCGAGCACATGTCGATGGACAGCCGCATTGACTTGGCGCGCAAGAGTATCGATATTAAGCCAATTCAATCCAACATTGCCCGATCCAATGGGCTTCCCGGTTTTACTATCTATTTCACGGCCAGCGATCCACACACAGCGCAACAGGTATGCGGGGAGATTACCTCACTGTTCACCGCCGCGAACCTGCATACGCGGGAAAATGCCGCGCGGGACACGACCGAGTTTCTGCAGAGCCAACTCGACGAGGCCAAACGCAGCCTGGACGACCAGGATGCAAAACTGGAAGCTTTCCAACGGCAAAACTATGGCCGGCTGCCCAGCGATGAAGAGAACAACGTCCAAATCATGAATGAGCTGAACTCTCAGCTGGATGCTGCCAACCAGGCGGTTCAGCAGTTAACGCAAAGCAAAACCATGGATGAAGCGGTGCTGGCAACGCAGACGCCTACTGTCGCCGCGGGCACCGCTACAGTGGAGACTCCTCAGGCCGAGCAGAAGGAGTTGGACGACCTGCGGAAGCAAGAGGCGGACCTGACCGCGCGTTATTCGGACGATTATCCTGATGTCAAAGCGATCCGTCGCCAGATCCAGGATCTACAGAAACAAATGGCGGCAGCCCCACCCCCGGCGAAGGCATCAGCGTCGGCTTCGGCCGTTGTAAGCCCTGCAGACTCGTCCCAGGCGCGGAATCTCAAGCTCGCCCTGCAGAACATTGAGTTGCAACTCCAGGCCAAGCAGAAGTTGCAGGAGCAGATTCAGGCGCAGATCCGTTCGTATCAGGGACGCATTGAATCCACTCCCCAAGTGGAGGAGCAATTTAAACAATTGACCCGCGACTATCAGAGCTCGCAGGCTCTCTATGACAGCCTGCTGAAGGATATGCAGCAGGCCAAGGAGGCGACCGCCCTGGAACACCGCCAGGAGGGAGAGACCTTCCGGGTTCTGGATGAGCCCAATCTGCCAGATTCCCCCACCTACCCCAACCGAAACGTCTTCGCCACGGGCGGACTGGGTGCAGGTCTGGCGCTGGGTCTGCTTATTGTGGCCTTTCTGGAATACAAGGACACCGCGCTGCGTACCGAGCGCGATGTATGGGCATTTACCCAACTTCCCACACTTGCTGTCATCGCATGGTCCGGCGGCGTGGCAGACTCCAAGCCTGGAAATCTGGCCCGCCTGAAGCGGCTCTTCAGCCGCAAAGCACCCAAAGAACTACTTGCCGATACTTCCGGATAGCTATGTATAAGAGTTTTTTCCATCTCCAGACGAATCCTTTCGCTGGCAGTCCCGATCCGCGGTTTCTGTACATGATGCCGCATACTCGCGAGGCCCTGGCCACGCTGGAGTACGGGATCTCAGCGCACAAGGGATTTATTGTTCTGACGGGCGAGGTTGGCACCGGCAAGACGACGCTTCTGCGCCGCGCGCTGGCGTCGCTCGACCAAAGCCGGGTCTTCAGCTCGTTTGTCTTCAACCCCCGTCTGGATGTGATCGATTTTCTGGAGTTCATTCTTTCGGATTTTTGCATTTCGCCGCAGAACCGCACTAAGTCGGGGATGCTGATCCAACTCAACCGCTGGCTTATCGAGCGCTTCCGCCGCGAAGAGACGTGCGTGATCGTAGTGGACGAGGCGCAGAACCTGGAGTGGGAACTGCTGGAAGAGATACGTTTGCTGACGAATCTGGAGACCTCTTCAGAGAAGTTGGTTCAAATTGTGCTGTCAGGCCAGCCCGAACTGGAGGAGAAGCTGCGCGCTCCGGATGTGCGGCAACTGCGCCAGCGAATTGCTCTTTGGGCCAGGACTCATGCGATCACGGCAGAACAGACGGCAAACTACATCGCCCAGCGTCTGCTGATTGCGGGCACGTCGGAACGCATCTTCGAAGAGGCTGCGGTCGCGGCGATCCACCGTGCCAGCCGGGGCATACCCCGCATCATCAATCTGATCTGCGAGCATGCCCTTATTCTGGCCTATGTCGAACAGCTGCGTCAGGTCCCCGAGGCGATGATCCTCGCAGTTGCGAGCGACCTCGATCTTGATCCGCAGCCATTTATGGTGTCGGCGACTCACGGCGGATTTCCTCCAAACTCCGCGCTTCCATCGCAGAAGCACCCAGGAAGGGAAGAGAGATGAGCAAGATATATGAAGCGTTACGGCAAGCGGAGCTGGATCGGGCCAAGAGCAGTGTTGCCGGGGCCGAGGCGGACAAGCCGTCCGATGGCCAGAGTGCACCCGAGCCCGCGCAGATTCCGGCGTATTCCGGTGGCTTGAGAACTTTGACAACAGTTTCTCCAATCTCCAGGGCGACCGCCGACAAGACGCCGGTGATGCCAATTGGCGATCTGAAGATATCCGCTACCGAGGTCGCCAACACCACGCTCGAAACCGCGACGATCGACCTTGCTCACGTTCCCCAGATTGATTGGACCCCCTCGATCCACCAGCTTCCCGCGCTGGACGAGCGAGGCAGTTCGGTGGAGCAGTTTCGCAGCCTGCGATCGCGCATGCAGGAGTTCCGTGACCTTAACGCGCTCAAGTCTCTCCTCGTCTCCAGCGGCCTTCCCCAGGAGGGCAAGAGCTTTATCGCCGTTAACCTGGCAATTTCCTTTGCACGTCATAAGGCCGGCCGGGTGCTGCTCATCGACGGAGACATGCGCCGGGCCACACTCCACAAGCTATTGGGCTGCCCCCAGGGACCAGGCCTGACGGAATATCTGTCTGGCGATGCATCGATCACCGAGATCATGCAGCGTCCCAGTCCTGGCGACGATGACCATCCGCTGCCTCCCGGGCTTGCTTCGCTAACCTTTATCCCGGCCGGCACTGAGCACGACAAGGCCGCCGACTTATCCGGCAATCGCCGTTTTGAACGATTGATTGTCGCCGCCGCACCGCATTTCGACTGGATCGTTGTGGACTCTTCCCCGGTGAACCTGGTCTCCGACGGAGTCAATCTGGCACGCGCCTGCGATGCTGTCCTGCTGGTTGCACGGGGAGGCGTTACCAAATTCGAATCGGCCCAGCGCGCCCTGGGCGAACTGAAGGCTTCGAAAGTTCTTGGATTTGTTCTCAACGCGGTCAAGAACCCGCCTATCGCTGGAGGCTACTATGGCTATGACGGTTACGACAAGATAGAAGAGTAAATCAGGGCGGTCCAAGCGATGATTCGGTTCTTGAACGTTTACTACCCCACGCGGACGGTGGTTCTCCTGCTCTGCGAGGCCTGTATCGTCAGCGGCTGTTTTCTCGCTGCGACCTGGATCATGCTTGGAGATCAAGCTACATTTGTGCTCCAACTGAACTACGGGGCGCTCAAGATCGCAATCATCACCATCGTCAGCCTGATCCTTTCCTACTACTTCGACCTTTACGAACCGACGATTGTCTCCGGACGCCTGCAGATCTACTTCCGCATCCTGCTGGTGCTCGGCTTCGACTGCTTTATCCTTTCCGCGTTTCTTCTGTTCGACCCGGATGTTGCTATCGGTCAGTACGTCTATGTGCTCGGCTTCGGTTTGTGTGCGGTCGCCCTTATCCTGATGCGTCGCGCCTACGAATGGGTGATTTCGTGGGAGGTCTTCCGCGAGCGCATCTACGTTCTTGGGTCCGGAGACTACGCCCGCTCGATCGTCGACACCATCCGTTCGCGGCCCGACCTCGGAATGGAGGTTGTCGGCTGGGAGGACGTCCAGTTAGAACCCTCCGAGCGAAAGAAGTATTGGATTCAGGCCCTCGACAATATCGGCAAAGCCAATCCCCCGGTCCATCGCATTGTCGTCGCGATGGAGGCCCGACGCGGGGAACTCCCGGTCCAGGAGTTGCTCATGCTCCGTTTTCAGGGCGTTGAGGTGGAAGAAGACGGCACTTTGCGTGAGCGCCTATACGGCAAGATCCAGCTCGACGGGCTCCGTCCCTCCAGCTTTCTTTATAGCGACGGCTTTCGCATCCGGACGTCGCAACAGCTCACCCGTCAAGTCGTCTCCATCTGTGTCTCAGCGCTGGGACTATTGATTTTCCTGCCTTTTTTCCCCTTCGTTGCCCTCGCGGTCAAGCTGTCCTCCAAGGGGCCGATCTTTTTTCGCCAGACCCGGGTCGGCCTGGGCGGGCGCAACTTCGATGTCATCAAGTTCCGGACGATGTTCACCGATGCCGAATCGGGCGGTGCCAAGTGGGCCACCAAGAACGATCCGCGAATCACCAAAGTGGGCATGTTTCTGCGCAAGACGCGCATCGATGAGATCCCGCAGCTGTGGAATGTGCTACGAGGCGATATGGGTTTCGTTGGTCCGCGTCCGGAGCGTCCCGAGTTTGTCGCGTGGTTGAACGAGGAACTCCCGTTCTACTACCTGCGCACTCTCATCCGGCCCGGCCTCACGGGTTGGGCCCAGGTGCGCTACCAATATGGCGCTACTCTGGCCGAGACCAAGGAGAAGCTGGAGTACGATCTTTACTACATCAAGCACATGTCCCTGGGGCTGGACCTGCTCATCATGTTCGAGACGGTCAAGACCATTCTGCGGCGCCGCGGAGCACAATAGGGAACTTGTGGCGCCGGGCGATTGGCTGAATCGGCGGGCAAGACAGAGCCGTTAGCTACTCTTCGCGCAAGACTTCGAGGGGCTTCTGTCCCAGGATGCGGTGGCTGGCGACCCAGCCGGTGGCGACGGTGAGCGCGGCTGTGGCGAGTAGCGCCGTCAGGTTGAGCAGCAGTTGCGATTTGTAGGCGACGTTGAAGACGCGATGCTCCATGGTGCGCACGATGAGGTTGGCGAAGACGATGCCGACCGTGCCTGCGACCAGGCCAAGCACGGCAAACTCGATGGAGAAGATGGTGGCGATGCGCGCGCGGGTCGCGCCGAGGGTCTTGAGCACGACCACCTCCCGAATACGCCGATACTTGGTGCCGGCGATCGACGAGGCCAGAATGATGACCCCGGCGAAGATGGAGAATGCCGCGAGGAACTGGATGACGTAGGTGATCTGGATGACGACCGCGCGCACAGTCTCCAGCGCCTGGGCGACATTGATGACAGTGATAGTGGGGTAGGCCACGTAGAGCGCGCGCTGAAACTGGCTGACCTGGGCGGGCGCGACGTGGACGCCGCCATACCACACCACGGGGAGGCCGTTGAGTGCGGTCTTCGGCAGGGTAAACTGGACCCGTCCGAAGACATGGCGTCCATCGTCCTTGGTGAGTGCAACCACCGTCGCCAGGATCTGCCGGTCCTCCGCGCTAAACGCGATCGTGGATCCTAGCTTCACCCCCAACCAGATTGCCTCCTGCTGCGAGATGGCAAGCTGCGGCCTGCTTTCGCCGGGCCTCCACCACTCGCCTTCAACGACCTTCGTCCCCAGCGGCGCGGCTTCGGCCCAGGTAAGGTTGACTGAGCGCGGCATGCGCCGCCGTCGATTCCGCTCCATCCCGTCCGCAGCGCCTGTTGGCCGGGCGTCGGCTTTTGCGCGGGCCTCCGCCTGGGTGACGCCGTCGATGGAATCCACACGCGCGGTCACCATGGGCAGAAGCTCGGGCTGGGTCGTCACCCCCGGTTGCGCCTTGAGCACCGCGCGAACCCCGTCGATCTCGGAGTTGGCAATGTCGACGAGAAAGACGTTGGGCATGTCGGGCCTGGAGGTGATGTGCAGCTCGGTGACGACCGCGCGCTGAATCAGGTACACGGTCATGATCTGCATCACACCCATGCCCAGCGCAGCCAGCAGCGCGGCCGAGGGATTGCCGGGACGATACAGGTTGGCGAGGCCATGGCGCAGCGCGGAGGGGAGATGCAGCCGCGTGCGGTTGAGGAAGAACTTCAGGCCCCAAAGCAGCGCCGCCGATGCGGCGAGCAAGGCAAGCAACACCACCACCAGCCCAATCGAAAAGACGGTGCCGACGATGGGCGAGTCGGAGAGGGTCATGGCGATCGCGGCCAGACCACCGAGGATTACCGCGGTGGCGAGGATCTGCGCGGAGTTGTGGCTGATCTTCTTCAGCACCGCGGTGATGAACGGATCGTCATTCTCCTCGACCGCGCGGCGCAAAATCAGAATGGGCCGGACGCTGCGAATGTCCAGCAGGGGCGGGAGGGTGAACAGCAGCGTGGTGAGGACGCCTGCGCCTAGCCCGACGAGAATTGCGCGCGGCTGGATATGCAGATCGGTGGGCACGTTGATCAGTTTGCCCAGTACGACTGGAAACGCGAGTTGTACGGCGATCCCGAAGAGCACGCCGAGCAGACCTCCGGCGAGACCAAGCAGAAGCGTCTGGATCAGGTAAATCTTGATGATCTGCGAGCTGCGTGCGCCCAATGACTTCATGATGGCGATGGTGTCCAGGCGCTGCTGCAAGTGGGCACGCATGGCCATGGCTACGCCGACCGCGCCCAGCACCAGCGCGACCAGGCTCATCAGCGAGAGCAGTCCGGTGGCGCGGTCGAGGCCCTCGGTGAGCGAGGGATTGGTCTCGCGATAGTCAGTGAGCTGGGCCTCGGGCAGCAGCGCTACCAGCTTCGCTTTCAAGTCCGCGACGGCGGCGTCCGAGACAGGCCGGCCGTCGGTTGGCGGAGGAAGCTTGAACAGGTAGCGTTCCGTAGCGTGACTGCCGGGAGCGAGCAGGCCGGTGGATTGGAGCGCCTCACGGGAGATCAGGACGCGCGGGCCGGCGGCGAAGGCGCCGGAGAGCCGGTCCGGCTCATTGACCACCGAGGCGGCGATGCGAAAGAGTTGGCCGCCGACCTTGAGGTCGTCGCCGACGCGCAGGCCGAGACGCAGCAGCAGGTCGTCGCCAACCGCAACTGAATGCGGTGTGAGCGCGGTCTGGAGGCTCATCGCCGGAGACAGCTCAACTTCGCCATAGAAGGGATAGAAGGCGGGGTCGACCGCCTTCAGCGAGACCAGCAACGGGTCCGGCGATTTGGGCGACGAGGCCATGGAGAGCATCTCGGTGATGTTGGTCATTTCGACGCCTGTGGCGCCAACACCGTCAAGACCCTTCTGTTCGTCCGTTGTGGCCTGCTGTCCCATACGCGCGGCCAGGTCGGCGGCCATGATGGAACGGGCGCGGGTCAGCAGCGTCGTGCGGAAGGAGGCCGAGAAGCCGCGCACGCCGGTAAGGGCGGCAACCCCAATTGCAACCGAAAGCAGCACAAACGCGAATTTGCCGCGCGACGCACGCATCTCGCGGGCGGCAATCTTGGCGGCGGAACGGTAGGAGAGGCGGGCCATGATTTAGCCCCCTACGGCGGTGGGGACAGGAGGCGGTGGGGTTGGCATGTGGCGGGCGGCATTGATCTCGTCAGAGATAATCAACCCGTCACGCAGCACGATGCGGCGGCCGGCGCAATCGGCCAGAGCGGGATCGTGGGTGACCAGCACGAGCGTGGTGCCCTCAATGCGGTTGAGTTGGAGCAGAAGCTCGAGGACGTGTGCACCGTTGGTGGTGTCGAGATTGCCGGTCGGCTCGTCCGCCAGGACGATGGGAGGGTGCAGGACAAAGGCACGCGCAAGAGCCACGCGCTGCTGCTCGCCGCCAGAGAGTTGCACGGGATAATGGTCCATGCGATCGCTGAGGCCGACGCTGGTGAGCAGTTGGCGGGCGCGCGGCAGGCCATCGCCGTCCGCGTTCAGCTCATGCGGCAGGAGCACGTTTTCGAGTGCGGTGAGAGTGGGGATGAGTTGGTAGGACTGAAAGACGAAGCCGACCGTCTTGCCGCGAACCTGGGCCAATTGGTCCTCGGGCAGATAGCTGATGGCGTTTCCGTTGAGGCGAACATAGCCGGAAGTGGGCGTATCCAACCCTGCGAGCAAGCCCAGCAGAGTAGACTTGCCGCTTCCGGAGGCGCCCATGATGGCGACGAACTCGCCCCTGGGCACGGTGAAGTCGAGACCCTTCAGGATGTCCACGGTGCGGGGGCCGTTGCGGATCGACTTGCGCAATTGATGGACTTCAATCATCGGCTGCGGTGTGGTTGCAGTCTCGCTCACTAAGCTATGGTCTCCCTCAACGCGGGGCGGTACCACGAAACCAGCCGCATCTTTGATACGTTGGAATGATGCGGAAAGTTCATGCTCTCTCGATTCTAGCGGGTTTGCTGCTGACGGCTTCGGGATGCCACACGAACAACGCATCGAGATCGGGTCCGGAGCGTGCGGCGCCAGACAGCACGGTGCCTTCGGAGGCGGATGCTGGGAGTACGCGGCACGACGCTGCTCCGACGGCTGCGCAGGCGAATCCGCAGAGCAACGACCCGCGTCCGGTACTGGTCTGCTTTGGTGACAGCCTGACTGCGGGGCTGGGCACCGATCCGGGCCAGAGCTATCCCGACTATCTTCAGGCGGACTTGGACAAGCTGCACTACAAATACCGCGTGGACAATGAGGGGATCAGCGGCAACACGACCAAGGACGGGGTGGAGCGGCTGCCGGATATCGTGGCGATGCATCCAGAGGTGGTCGTGGTGGAATTTGGCGGCAACGATGGGTTGCGCGGGTTGCGCATTGAGGACACGCGGGCGAGTCTCGACAGGATCGTGAGCACGCTGCAGGGCGCGGGCATCAAGGTCGCGCTGGGCGGGATCACGCTGCCGCCGGACTACGGGCAGGATTACATTCGCCAGTTCGACGAGACCTACAAGCTGCTGGCCAGGAAGTATCGGGTCCCGCTGCTGCCGTTCCTGCTGAAGAATGTCTATGGGGTCCCCGGGATGATGCAGGAGGACCGCATCCATGCAACCGCGAAGGGCAATGCGGTTGTGGCTGAGAATGTGGTGGCGCTGGTAGAGCCGCTGCTGAAGAAATAGCGCGCGAGTCTCATCCCAGTACGATAATGGGCTGCATCAGCGTGCCGGCGATGCGCTTGACGATGGCGAGCAACTCCGTCGGGCTGGTGAAGACCTTGACCAGCGGCGCGCTGGAGAAGTCGGACAGATTGACCTGCATGCCGTTACGCAGGCGGCCGGCATCCTGCTCGCCGACGGTTACGGAGGGCATCTCCGGAAGCAGGGTGCGCGGGTGGGGGAGTCGACGCTCGACCTCCTCGGGTGAGCCAGCGAACGCCTTTAGATCATCGAGGGCAATGGCCTGGGCCAGGGTAAAGGCGCCAGCCTGGGTGCGACGCAGCGAGGCCAGGTGCGCGCCGCATCCGGCAAGCTGACCAAGCTCGTGGGCCACGGAACGCACGTAGCCGCCCGCTGACACCTGCATTTCAAATCGTGCTTCCATCTCGGTAGGCGAAGGACCGTTCAGCGAGAGTAGTTCAAAGCGGTGAATCATGATGCGAGCGGGCTTGACGTCGACAGGCTTGCCGGCGCGAGCCAGCTTGTGGGCCGGGACGCCCGCGATCTTCTTGGCGGAGAAGATGGGAGGCGTCTGCTGCATCTCGCCGTGGAAGCGCGAGGCTAAATCTTGCAGCTCGACAAGGGACAGGGTCATGGGCTGCGGTTCGGTCGCTGCGATCCCCTCGGCGTCGAAGGTATCGGTGGCAAAACCGAAGCGAATGGTTCCCTCGTAGCTCTTGTCCGCGGTTCCGAAGAACTGAGCGAGCCGGGTGTACCGGCCCAGCAGCAGCGGGAGCACTCCGGTGGCCATAGGATCGAGCGTGCCCAGGTGGCCGACCGAGCGCTCGCCGGTGGCGCGGCGCACGATCTCGACCACATCGTGGGAGGTCATTCCCGCCGGCTTATCGAGGACCAGTAGACCGTTCATCCTCTACAAGATTACGTGGTCTTGAGCGCGAGTGCCTACACGCCGCTCCCGTTGCGCCGGACCAGCGAGAGGAATTCGTTGCGGGTTTGCAGTTGGGTCTTAAAGACGCCGCGCATGGCGGAGGTAACGGTGGCGGAGTGCTGCTTCTCCACGCCCCGCATCATCATGCACAAGTGCTGGGCCTCCAGGATAACGGCAACGCCCTGGGGATCGATGGCGTCTGCGATGGCGTCGGCGATCTGGGTGGTCAGGCGCTCCTGTACCTGCAGACGGCGGGCGAAGACGTCGACGACGCGGGGGATTTTGGATAGGCCGATGACCTTGCCGTTGGGCACATAGGCGATGTGCGCCTTGCCGAAGAAGGGCAGAAGGTGGTGCTCGCACAGGGAAAAGAACTCGACATCCTTGACGATGACCATTTCGTCATAATCCACGTCGAACAGGGCCTCGTGCAGGACAGCGTTGACGTCCATGGCGTAGCCGCGAGTGAGAAAGGCCATGGACTTCTCCATGCGCTCGGGAGTATCCAGCAAGCCGTCGCGGGTGGGGTCCTCGCCTATCCGCAGCAGCAGCTCGCGGTAGAGTTCCTGGGTGGTCAGCGACGCGGCTGTGGGTGGTTCGGAAGCGGTAAGTGATCTCATGTTGGTTCAGCCTTTCCGATGGTTGATTTAAGCCAGGTGCTCGGCAGGGTACTCGAAGGAGTTGTTGGCGGTCTCTTCGATGCGGACCCGGACCAGCTTCGCGCCCTGAAACTTTTCGAAGATCCGATACACCTCTATGGTAAAGTTCTCCGTCGTTGGGACAAGGGTGGCAAACGGTTCCAGCGTGTTCAAGTTCATATGATCGAAACGGTCGAGCAGATTTGTTTGCGCGAATGCATCGAGTTCTGCGAGGCTGCAGACCATGCCGGTCGCCTCGTCCACCTGCCCGCCGAAAGTCACCTCAACCACGTAGTTATGGCCATGCCCGTGCGGATTGTTGCACTTACCATAGGCGGCGCGGTTCTGCTCCGGAGTGTACGCATCGGAGTGCAGACGGTGGGAAGCGCTGAGGCGGTAGCGCCGGGAGAGGCAGGCCTGCGGGGCGCCTGTCATAGCCCACCGTAGTAGTCCGCAAAGAGATCGGGCATCTCGTAGACGCGGACGCGGTGCAGCTTGGCGTTGGGGATTTTGCCGTCGAGGCGATTCCAGATGGCAATCGCGATGTTCTCGGTGGTTGGGATGCGCCCGGCGAACTCCGGGACCTCAAGATTGAGATGGCGATGGTCGTACACGCTGACCACCTCGCGCTCGAGAATATCTTTGAGTTCCTTGAGGTCGACGACAAAGCCGGAGACGGGATCGACCTCACCGGCCACGGTGACTTCAAGGGTGTAGTTATGCCCATGGCCGCTGCGGTTGGCACACTTGCCGAAGACACGCTGGTTCTCCTGCTGCGACCAGGCGTCGTTCCAGTAGTAGTGCGCGGAGGAGAATTCGGCTTTTCGGGTGAGAAGAATCATAAGGACAGTTGGGAGTTGCAAGTTGTTAGTTGTTGGTCGAAGGCAAGAGCGGATACAAGTCCTTACGTGGTTTAGATGATGTAGTGAGCAGATCGATGCGTAACGGCTTCTATGGTTCCAGCTTAACGCGTGGTTTTGTAGCTGCGGCCCTTCCAGCCGACGGATTTAGTTAGGCGATGGCAAAGAGAGCTGCGGGCCAGAAGGAAGACGAAGAACGGAACTCCGAAGATGGAGATTGCCACATCGGTTGCGGGGAAGTGTGAGCGGGCGGTCCGATGGTAGAAACCCCACGTGGTGCGCAGCCATACCAGCAGGATCGCCCAGCGCTGCAGCGGAACCAGCGTCGGCAAGCAGAGTGCAAGTACCGGCAGGCCGAAGAACAGAAGAAACTGCAGCGTCTGCATTGCGGCCAGGAAGAGCGGCCTGGGGAAGAGCAGCGCGAGGTTTTTGGTCCAGCCCCCGACCATCTCGGGAAGCGTCCGGTACATGCGCGTAGCCAGCGCCTCCGGGGCGTAGCGGAAGCGGATTCCATACTTTGCACGTTTGATCCGGCGGGCGAGGGCGACGTCCTCCAGAATGTCGCGGCCGACCATGCGATGGCCGCCGACGGCGAAGTAGGCTTCGCGCTCGACCAGCAGGAACTGGCCGTTGGCCGCCGCCACCTGCGAGTTGGGGTCGCTGACCTGTTTGGGCGGGTAGATGCTGGCCAGTTCGGAGAAGACCAGCGGCATGACGGCACGCTGCCAGAAGCCAGTGACGATCTGGCGGGGCGAGTAGGAGAGCAGCTCCGCGTGGTACTTCTCCGCCTCATGGGTGGAGCGGGAGAGGTCGCCGGGCTCATGCACCGTGTCCGCGTCGGTGAAGAGCAACCAGGCTCCGCGGGCCTGTTGCGCGGCCGCCCAGCAGGCGTTGGTTTTGCCGTTGAATCCGCCGCGGTCGCTGAGGTCGAGCACAGGCGCTTCCATCACCAACACGCTGTCGTGCCCGGCCGTCGCGGCCTGGGCGATGTCGCGCGTACTATCGCTGGAGTCGTCATCGACGACGATCAGCTCCCACTGCTTCCCAAGTGCGAATCCGGGTTCGGACTGGGCCAGGAGCGACTGGAGACAGTCGCCCAGGCAGGCAGCCTCGTTGCGCGCGGGCACGATGACGGAAAGGCGCAACTCGGGATTTGGGGTATCGCCAGTTTCATCGACTTTCCGCGCATCGTTCACAGCTTCGTATTATAGGAACAGGGAGCAACGCGTGCCTGAGAGGAAGCCGAATCGCAGTGGGTTTTTGGGAGAGCAAACCGGCCACGGGCTGACTGCGTCCGCTCCTGAGCGTCGGGTGAGGACGAGACGGCGCTCAATCGCAATGCTTGCGTTGACCCTGTGCGGGCTGCTGACGACGGCGTGCGACCGTGGCTACCATCCTGCGCGAATCGGATCGCGTGCGCCGCAGTTTTCGGTGAGCGACGGCACGCAGACGGTGAATCTGGCCAATCTGCGCGGCCACGTCGTTCTGCTGAACTTCTGGGCTACGTGGTGCGTCCCGTGCATTGATGAGCTGCCAAGCCTGATGGACCTGCAACGGCGCATGCCCGGGGTTACGGTAGTCGGCATCAGCATTGATGAGGACGCCGCGGTCTACCGGAAGTTCGTCCTGGACAACCACGTGGACTTCATCACGGTGCGCGACCCGTCGGGCCGGGTGCCGAACCTGTACGGCACCATCCAGATGCCCGAGACCTACGCGATTGATCGGCGAGGGATCCTGCGGCGCAAGTTTGTCTCGGTGCAGAGCTGGACCAGCCCGGAGATCATGGACTACCTGGGCAAGCTGTGAGAGTGCCTCACGCCCGCCGCTGGTAGAATCGGGTCATGACTCAGCTGGATGTGATCTACCGTTACGGCGCGGAGCCCGGCGAGCGGGTGATGCTGGCGCTGGCCAAGGCGCGGGATGTGTATGGGGTGCGGCACCTGGATTTCAACGAGGCAGCCAGGACAGTGCGTGTGGAGTACGACGCCAGCCGGCTGGCCGGGCCAGTGATCCACCAACTGCTGCGCCGCGCGGGGCTGGATATCGTCGAAACGGTTTCGCTGATCCGCCAGCCTGAGGACGTCGCGCCGCCGGAGCCGCTCCAGCCTTCGGTGGTATAGCCGCTGCGCGGGGAGCTGTAAGATGGTTGTGCGGATGCAGTTCTTCCGCGGTGTGCGCCCGTAGCTCAGCTGGATAGAGCATTTGGCTTCGAACCAAAGGGTCGGGAGTTCGAATCTCTCCGGGCGCACCACACGCTTATCTCAGCCTCGGAAGTAAGGTTTGAGATACGTATCGATCGCGCTCCGGATATTCTCCTTGTCCTTGTCGGTCAGCGGCGCGGCGCCTCTACCTCCGCCTCCTCCACCTGCTGCACCGCCGCCTGCTCCTGCGCGTCTACCGCCGCCTGCCCCGCCGGCCACGGCCCCAAGGTCGCCTCCCGCTGGAGCTCCGGCACGCTGTGCTTCGGGCTCCATGGGCTGTGGCCGGAATGTGGTGCCCTCCGGGAATACGCCGCGCGCCTCCATCATGTACCCGGTCGCGCCGGGAATGGTTGAGGCGAAGGTCTGCACCAGCGCAAACATATTGAAGGCCGCGCTCTTCTTGCCCGCCCAGTAGAGTTCCATCACCTGCTGTAGCAGCTCCGCATACTGCTGGGTCGGGCATAGGCCCACAATCCCCACCGGTAGCGCCTGCCACAGGTTGGCGCCGGTCCCTCCGCCCGCCGCCCAAACCGCCAGCTTGTCGTCGGTGCGCTGGATCAATTCTTTGGCGCGCGCCAGCGTATCGCCAACTTCGTCCTTGGTCGCCTTCATGGTGGGGATCTGTTGATACATCTGAATCATCAGGTCCACACTTACGGTGCCGCGGGTCTGCACAATCAGGGGCAGGTCGGTGGCCGCGGCGATGGCCTTGTAGTAGTCCAGGATCTCCTGGTCGGGCCGGTTCCAGCCATTGTTCAACGGGATCGCGCCGATGGCATCCGCGCCATGAGCGGCCGCGTGCTTGGCGTAGCGCACCGCGGTCGGTGTGTCCCAGGCATTGTTTTGCACCTCGATCACAATCGAGGTCTTGCCGCCCTTGCCTGCGGCCAGAATGGCCTCCGTGCCGGCAATCCGCTCCGCGTCGGACATGGTCGCCCAACTGCCGGCCCAGCCCGGCCAGATCAACCCGGCGACGCGCCCCTTGTTCAGCCACTTCACCTCCGCCGCCAGCGCGTCGGTGTTCAGTTTGTCGTCGGGAGTGAAAGGCGTTTGAATAATCGGATAGAGACCACGCAATGGCTTGCCGCTGGGGGTCTTCAGGTCGGCGCCTTTTACGTCTGCGGCCTGGGCCTCCAACATGGACGGCATCAGGCTCGCGCCAATTCCCAGCAGGCCCGCGGTTTGGAGGAAAGTCCGTCGATCCAGGCGATTTGCTTCGTTATTTTCGAACATTGCGAGCGCCTCCTCAGGCATATCGGTGTCGTCGTGCGGGCCGAGTCGCCGGCATGTCTACGCCGTCGGAATGCTGTCGCCCAGCACGAGTTGGAGATTATATGCGAATTGGGGCACGCTTGACCCGTGGATAGAGGTCAATTAAGCCGCTTTAGGCTTGACATCGCGAGATGCATAAATATACAACATAGGATGTATGTTTATGCAGTGCGCCCTGCGGTGTTCCGGAAGCGATAGCGATCAAGGCGCTTGGTCTTGTGCAGATCTCTATTCTAGATAACTCCGGTTCCGGTTGCAAAGGAATCAACGAATTCAGGTGGACGGCGCTTCATGAAGCAGCAAAGGCACATGGCAATTCGCGAGGTCCTCAACCAGGTGGCGGTGCCGAGCCAGGATGAGTTGCGGCGCAGGCTGGCGCGCAGGGGCTTCCACGTGACCCAGGCGACGCTCTCGCGAGACATTCACGAACTTCGGCTCTCCAAGGGGCCGGCGGGCTACTCGCTGCCGGGCAATCCTCCGGAGGACGATGAGGACAGCCTGCCGGGCATTCGCGAGGTGCTGGGCAGCTTCGGCATTGAGGTGCGCCAGGCGATGAACCAGCTGGTGCTGATCACCACCACCAGCGCGGCGCAGCCGGTGGCGGCAGGCATCGATTACGAAGACTGGCCGGAGGTGGTGGGCACCATCGCCGGCGACGACACGGTCCTGATCATCTGCCCGGACGAGCGCCAGGCGCGCACGCTCAAGGTCCGCATCGAAGAGTACATCGGCTAAATTCATCCAATCGTGAAGATCGGCTCGGCCCCAAGGAATCTATTCATTGAAGATGCAAAGTCTAAGCACGGAACTCGAAGCGCCAAAGCAACCGCGCGGCAAACAGCCGTTGGAGACGGTGCGCACGGCTGTGGCCGGAGTTGGTGGATACGCCGGCGGAGAGTTGACGCGGTTGCTGCTGGCGCATCCTCGGCTGGTGGAGACCAAGCCTCTGCTGCTGGGCCGGATCGCCGACGACGCTGCGGGAGGTCGGGTTCCGCTGGAGCAGGTCCATCCGCAACTCGCGCTCGGTGAAGGCAAGCATCAGCCGGAGATTGTGGCGTTCAACTGGGAGTTGATTCGCGACGCGGGCACAGAGATTGTTTTTCTCGCGCTGCCTCACGAGAGCTCTCGCACGCAGGCGCCGGAGTGGCTGGCCGCCGGGGTGCGTGTGATCGACCTGAGCGGGGCTTGGCGGCTGCATGATGCGGCGAACCGGGCGATCTATAAGCTGCACGACGCGGACGCGGCGCTGGGTGAGGCGCTGCAGAATGAGGCGGTATTCGGCTGTCCGGAGCTGCATCGGAAGGCGATTGCCGCGGCGCGGCTGGTGGCGAATCCGGGCTGCTACGCTACGTCGATCATTCTTGCATTGGCGCCGCTGCTGCGCGCCGGGCTGGTCGACACAGACCACGGCATCGTATGCGATGCAAAGTCCGGGGTGAGCGGCATGGGCAAGGCTGCCACCGCGCGGAGCCACTTCATGTACGCGGCGGACAACCTCTCGGCCTACGCGGTCTTCGGTCATCGTCATACGGGCGAGATGCTGGAGCAGCTTGGGCTGACCGCGGAGCAGATCCAGTTCACGCCGCACCTGCTGCCGATTCCGCGCGGGATTCTCTCGACGATCTATGTGCGCTTGGCCAATCGCACCGAGCCGGAGGAGATCGAGGCCTGTCTGCGGAGGTTCTACGCGACCAGCCCAATGGTGCGCATCCATGCCACGCCGAACCTGCCTCAGATTCAGCATGTGGTCCGCACCAACTACTGCGATCTGGGCTTCGAGCTGGGCAAGGATGGCAGGCGGCTGGTGCTGGTCTCCTGCCTGGACAATCTGCTGAAGGGCGCGTCCGGCCAGGCGGTGCAGAACATGAACGTAATGTGCGGCTGGGACGAG
>Ga0326727_10002111_pt1 | contig 70073 bp, 66 predicted proteins | sample MB2enrmetagenome_FD_207643 | JGI IMG/M metagenome (GOLD analysis project Ga0326727, IMG submission 207643) | Lab enriched peat soil microbial communities from McLean, Ithaca, NY, United States - MB29MY | ecosystem: Environmental > Terrestrial > Soil > Wetlands > Peat | place: USA: New York...
CTTTGGGTTGTTCTTCCCCAGCACCTTCGTGATGGCCGCCGTCAGGGTGGTCTTGCCGTGATCGATGTGTCCGATCGTCCCGATGTTCACGTGCGGCTTGCTGCGGTCGAATTTTTCCTTTGCCATAATGCCTTCTCTGTACGGAGTCCCTACAGGAGGTCCGCCCGGTGAAGAGCGGAAAACAAGGCTGACCGGCCCGCTGCCAGCCAACCACCAAGAACTGGAGCCGTTGACCAGGATTGAACTGGTGACCTCGTCCTTACCAAGGACGCGCTCTACCAACTGAGCTACAACGGCCAAACCCGAAAACCCAATTCCGCCGGCCCCGCCGGGAGCTGAACGGTGACCTTCCGATCACGGACGCTCTACCAACTGAGCTACAACGGCTTGCCTAAAACACGAAAAAACTGGTGGACGGGGGAGGATTCGAACCTCCGTAGCTCGCAAGGAGCGACAGGTTTACAGCCTGTTGCCATTAACCGCTCGGCCACCCGTCCAAACCATCGCCCGCAATGCTCCCACCCAAAGCGAGATTCTCAATACGGGGAAACTACGATCATACAAGGCCGGCGGGTTCCGGTGCAACTGGGGTTCCGCAGGGTGGGATAGGCGCTTCCGCCTGTCAACCCGAGCGCAGCTCGGCGCCTCCGGTTAAAGAGGGTTGGCAGGCGAAAAACGCCTGCCCCGCATTGCGGTCAGCCGCAAACTCCATTTGTCCACGAACCCCGAAGGGGTGAAAGACCATGGTCTTTCACCCCTTCGGGGTTGAAAATCGTTGTGGACCGCGAAGAGATTTATGGACAGTTCTGGCGATGTCGCGCCGGCGCGACACCCGCGAGCATGAGGATGCTCACCTCTCGTGCTGGTGGAATCATCAGCTTACAGGCATTTTCAGTAGTGCAGATGAACGAAGATAAACCAATTCTGTTCAATCGGTGTTAATCGGCGTTCGTTTTTCAGCTTCCTGTTTCAGTTCACCGGCGGCTCGGGCAGGTGGATGATCTTCTTTTGAATGGCGTACTGCACGAGCTGCGCCTTGTTGTGAATGTCCAGTTTGCGCATGAGGTTGAACTTGTGCGCCTCGACGGTTTTGACGCTGAGCTCGAAGCCGGAGGCGATTTCCTTCACGGATCTTCCCTCCGCCAGCATTTTGAGGACCTCCCGCTCCCGTTTGGTGAGGGCCCCAAAGCGCATCTGGCGAATGGGCGAGCGGCCCAGGAGGCGGAAGCCGTCCACCAGACGCGACAGCAGGCGCGGGCTCAAGTAGCTGCCTCCCCGCTGCACCTCGCGTATGGCGGTGAGCAGTTGGTCGGCGGGGCTCTCCTTGAGGATGTAGCCACTGGCGCCAATCTCGACGCACTCCGCCAGGTATTCCTCGTCATCGTACATTGAGAGGAAGACCACCCGCGTTTCAGGGCGCTCCTTGCGAATCTGACGCGTGGCTTCGAAGCTGCTCATGCCCGTCATCCCGATATCCATGAGGACCACATCGGGATGAATCTGGCGGGCCAGAGCGACCGCATCGGAGGCGTTGCCGGCTTCTCCCGCGACCTCAATGTCGGACTCGGCCGAAAGCAGGGTTCGAACGCCTTGCCGGAAAAGAGTATGATCGTCAGTTAACAGAACGCGAATCTTCGACATGATTTTCCATCCCCGCGGACGCCCGCGGCAATTCGAGGAGCACGGTGACGCCCTTGCCGGGCGCGCTGCGAACGTCAAGCGTGCCGCCGATCAGCGCGGCGCGCTCGCGCATGCCCGACAAACCGAATGACGCCGGGTTGCTTTGCGCTGCGCCCGTCCCAAAGCCGGCGCCATCATCCGCAACGCTCAGCCTGATATTTCTATCGGAGGTTCGGAGGGAAAGCATTACACGGCCGGCCCCGGAATGCTTAGCCACATTCTGCAAGGACTCCTGCGCCACGCGGTACACGATTTCCTCTACCCTCCCGGGCAGGCGCACAGGGAGGCCAGCCAGGCGGAGGCGCAGTTGGCCGGGGTGCATCTTGCGGAAGCGCGCCGCCAGTTGACGCAAGGCGGCGACCAGCCCCAGGCGCTCCAGTACGGAAGGGCTCAAGGCCGCCACAATGCGCCGCAGCTCCACGATGGTACGCTCGGTCACTTGGCGCGCCTCGCGCAGAGCCGGGGCCAGCGCCTGGGGCGCTTGCCGTTCCAACATTTCCAACTGGAGGCGCACGAAGAGCAGACTCTGGCCGGCTTCATCATGGAGCTCGCGGCCGATGCGGCGGCGTTCCTCCTCCTCGGCGCGGCGCCACTCGGCCTCCAGCCGGCGGACGTCCTCCTCCAGGCGCGCCCGTTCCATGGCCTCCCGGCAGCATTCGGCCGCGGCTGCGAGCAGGGTCATCTCGCGCGGCAGCCAGGGACGCGGCTTGGCGAACCCGAGCTGGAGCACGGCGGCTCCGGCGGGATGAGACCAATAGGAGGCATAGCGCCGCCCGATCGCGGCGCCGTCGATGAGCCACTCATCCGGGCCGCCCCGCTTGATGTAGAGCGGTATGGCAAGTCTTCCCGAGGCAGGCGCCAGTTGCCGGACCAGGCGGCCGGCGCGCGCCCGCACGGCCTTTGCCAGGGCTTGCACGATGGCTTGCAGGGTGGCGTCCAACCCATCGGCTTCCACCCGGACGCGGTGGAACCCGAACAGGGCCTGGGCTTCCGATTCGCGAACCTGGTAGAAGGCGTTGTTCAGAGCCAGACTCGTGGCCAGGCGCAGTTGCTCCCGCGCCGGGGCGAAGCGGCCTTCCAGCAGGGGGTCGAGGAGCGCGCCGAAATCGGCCAGCGCCCTATCCACTTCCTCCGGGCCGGCATTCAACTTCGCCAGGCGCCGCCCGTGGCGCTCCACCCGCTCCAGAAAGCGCGGGAGCGAGCGGAAGCGGGACGCCGCCGCCGGTGTAATAGCAACCAATGCGAGCACGCGGGCGTCCTCGCGATCCTCCGCCAATGCGCCACCGGAGACTGGCTCCGCGTTGCGCACCAGCGCGGCGAAATCCGCGTCCAGCCGGAGGGCGTGGGGAGCAATTTCGCGGAGCATCCTCCCCATGTGGCGGCGAGCGGCGGGGGTAAGTGGCGGCTCGAACATATCGTGCCACCCAGTTGATCGGCGGAATCCGAAGCGCGCTTTAGGAGAAATGCCTTACCCTAATCCGTCCGTGATTCACCGCGGAGCAGGAGGGTGATAGCGCTGGCCTTGCGCCCATTGGTGGGGGCACTTCAACCGCGGAGACGCCGAGGCGCGGTGAATCCTCCGCGCTGGAGACGCGGATAAGGGGCCTTACCCGACGTACTGCACTTCTTCCTCGAGCTCGATGGCGAAGCGCGCGCGCACGCGGGCCTTGAGATCGGCGATGAGGGCGGACAGATCGGCCGCCGTGCCCGCGCCGGCATTATAGATGAGGTTGGCGTGATAGGGGGCCACGTGAATGTCGCCTCGTACCAAGCCTCTGGCCCCCGCCTGCTCCAGAAACCAGGCGGCCGCCACCTTGCCTTCGCGCACCGCGGTGGGGGGGATGCCGGCCGCCACTTCAGCGGGCAGGTCTTTCACCATCAGGTTCTTGAAGATGCTGCCGGCGCACTTCATGGTGGCCGGGAATTTCTCGTTGCGAATTTTCAGAATCTCATCCGCGGTCTGGCGCAGGGCGCCAGAATCACCGGCGTCGAGCAGCAATTCGACTGAGAAGATCACCCACGCTTTATTTCGCTTGAATTCGCTGCCGCGGTACTCGAAGCCGCACTCCGGGAGGCCGGCGACGCGGATCTGGCGCCCGTCGTAGAAGCGTACGCCGGCCACCCGCTCGGAGATGGAATGGCCGTACGCGCCGGCATTGCCATACACCGCCGCGCCCACGGAACCGGGGATGCCGGCCAGGGTCTCCAGGCCCTGCAGGCCGCGCGCGATGGCGAAATCCACCAGGTCCCCGAGGGCGGCGCCCGCGTCGGCCGCCAGCTTGCGGCCGGCGGCGGCGAGATGGTCGCCACAATAGCGCAGAACGATGCCTCGGAAGCCGCGGTCCGACACAATCAGGTTCGTGCCGCCGCCGATCACCAGCGTCGGCAGACCGCTCGCGCGCGCGATGTCGAGCGCGGCGACGAACGCTTCCGCGCTGCCGGTCTCGGCGAAGATATCGGCTTCGCCACCGATGCCGAAACGCGTGTAGCGGGCGAGCGGCACGCCCGCGGAGACAGCTACATCGGGGAGTTCGGCGAGGCGCGTCCGCGCCTCTTCCGCGGTGGACATTCCACCTCAATTATAAGGGGACGTACGATCGAATACATCCGCGCGGCCGCTTGTGGATTTTGTGAACGGGCGTGCGGGCGGGCGCGGAAAAATGCCTCGGAATCACGCTCTCAGTTTTAACCAAATTGTAACGATTCGCAGATTAGAATGGACTTCTCAGGCAAAGATAATGGACGCCATCCTGATCGCGATTTTGGTGGGATTGGCTTTGGTAGTGGTTTATCACACGGCCACGCATGGCCGCCGCGGACGCCGCTGGGGCGGTTTCTAGCGGGCGCTGCCCGGGAGTTCTCAGTTTTCACCACCGCCCTTGGAACGTCACGAGGGAAGGCGGGTTATTTCCTGGCGGGGATGGTCCGGAAGATCGCCGCCTCATCCGCGTCGACGCCTCTGTCAAAAGAACGCCAATCGGGAAACTGGCATTCCCAGGTCTGTTGGAGAGGGCCTTCGGCCCGTGGAATTTCATGAAAAATCCGGGTTGGCAGGCGGAAGCGCCTGCCCCACCGGGCCGGAGTTGGCGGGGCAGGCGGTTCCGCCTGCCTTTTTCAACCCTGTTAAGCTGAAGGCCACGGATGCGCGTGACGGTGGACGCCGTGCCCCTGCTCTACAGGAGCGCGGGCGTCAAGAACTACCTCTATTACTGGATTCGCCACCTGCTGCGGGAAGCGGGCGACATGGAGATTCGCCTGTTTCCGTTCCTGAACCAGCCGCGGGCCCTCGATCACGATAGTTCCGGCGCGGACCTCTTCACCACGGTCACGCGGCTGGGCCTGATGTACGCCCTCAACCGGATTCCTCTCGACCTGGCGCGATGGATCGGCCCGCGGCCCGACGTGTTCCACGCGGCCAAGCTCAAATACCCGCCCCGCTCGGCGCGGCTGACGGCGACGGTCCACGATCTTACCTGGTACGCCATGCCTGAGATGCACTTGCCGGCGAATGTGGCCGCCGAGCGGGTGTTCGCGGAGCGCGTGCTGCGGCGCGCGGAAGGGCTTATTGCGGTCTCCGAAGCGACGCGCGCGGACGCGGTTCGCGTGCTGGGAGTCGCGCCGGAGAAAATCCGCGTGATTCACCCCGGGGTGGCCGAAGAGTTCTTTGAGGCGGGTCCGGCGGAAGCCGAGGGGGCCAGGGCGCGGCTGGGCTTGCCGCGTCCGTATGCGCTGTTCGTGGGGACCATCGAGCCGCGCAAGAACGTCGGCCTGCTGCTGGAAGCGTGGCTGGGGCTCTCGCGCCCGCTGCGCGAGGAATTCGACCTGGTGATTGCGGGCCCGGCGGGCTGGCGGCAGCGCGAAACGCTTGGCCGGCTGCGCAATCCGACGCTGGGGGTGCGCTACCTGGGCTACGTTCCAGAGCGCGACCTGCCCGGGTTGGTGGCGGGCGCCGCCGTCTTCGTGTACCCCTCCTTGTATGAAGGCTTCGGGTTTCCGGTGGCGCAGGCGATGGCCGCCGGGGTCCCGGTAGTGACCTCGGCGGTTTCTTCGCTGCCGGAAATTGCGGGCGATGCGGCCGTGCTGGTGGATCCGCGCAGCGAAGCGGAGGTGAGACGGGCGCTGGAGGATGTGCTCACTTCCCCCGGGCGGCGCCGCGGAATGATCGAGCGGGGCCGGCGCAACGCGGGCCGCTTCTCGTGGAGCGAATGCGCGCGGCGGTCGATCGCGTTCTTCCGCGAAGCGGCGGGATGAAGGAAGAATGCCCGCAAGGAAGCGGGCATGGCAGGCCGGAAGCCCAACGCCACATCCCGCCGCTATGCGTAGAGAAGAGTGGACATACGCCGCGGCGCGCAACGGACAGGAGTGTCTGCGCCACGTACGGAGCCGCACAGCGAACTGGGACTTTCGAGGGCGTCTCGACACGGCAGCCTGAGAGGCTGCGCGGCAATCACGGCTTGGGGCCGCGCAGGCCGCTCCAATTCTCGTCCAGGACAATGGAATTCGCCGGATTTCCGGAGCTGTACCGAACCGAGACCGGGCCCACGCCGAGCCCCATACCGCTGGGCATGTGCGCGCCCAACGAGGCGACGTCCTGCGAAGCCGTGTACTCGACTCCGCGCACAAGATAGGTATAAACCAAGACCGTGTCCTGAATCTCCACCAGCGTGGCGTCGGTGATTTTGCCCCGCGCCACCAGGGCATTGCGGCGGCGCCGCTCGCGCTCCGCGGGACTCACCCGGGAACGCTTCCACGCGCGATATCCGAAGATGGCGGCCAACCCGACGGCCGCGCCGGCGCACGCCAGCGCAACAACTTCCACGACTTTCAACGACAAGGCCAAACCCGGCATCGTGCGAAATCCGCCTGACCGGTTACAAGCGATCGTTCGAGCGCCGGCTTGCGCGCTGTCCGATTTCATCCAAACTGGCGGCGTCGAGGAAGAGCTTCACGGTTCCATCCCTCCGAACAACCCACAGTGTAACACCGGCGGCGCGGGCCAACCCCACGGCGCCGCGGTGAATCCGAGGCGTTGCATTCCGCGCGGCCGACGGATTTGAGCCTGCCTGACTCGCCTGAATCGCCTCGAACGGCGTTACAGTAGAGTACTGCCATGGCTGCCCGACTGAAAGGAATCTTTACTCCCACGCTGGTCCCTTTCGACGATCGGGGGGAGATCGACGAAACCGAGCTGCGCCGTTTTCTGGGGTGGCTGATGGATCAGGGCGTGCATGGGCTGTACCCCAACGGCTCGACGGGCGAGTTCACGCGTTTGACGCAGGAGGAGCGCCGCCGCGTGGTGCGCATCGCCTGCGAAGCGGCGCGCGGGCGCGTGCCCGTGCTGGCCGGCGCGGCGGAAGCGAACGTCAAGGAAACGCTGGCCGCCTGCGAGGCTTATGCGGGGATGGGGGCCGCCGCCGTGGCCATCGTTTCGCCCTTCTATTTCCGCCTTTCCCCGGATTCGGTCTACGCCTACTTCGCGGAGATTGCGCGCCACTCGCCCATAGACGTGACGCTCTATAACATCCCCGCCTTCGCCAGCGCCATCGACCTGCCTACCATCCGGCGGCTGGCCGAGTTCCCGCGCGTGGTGGGAATCAAGGATTCCTCGGGCGACCTGGCCTTCATGATGCGCATGATCGCCGCCGTGCGCCCCTCGCGGCCGGATTTCTCTTTCCTCACCGGTTGGGAAGCCGTGCTGGCGCCGATGCTCATGATCGGGTGCGACGGCGGCACGCACGCCAGCAGCAACGCCGTGCCCGAAGTCACCCGCCGCATCTACGATCTGTGCGGCGCGGGGAATTACCAGGAGGCCATGCGCTGGCAGTACCGCATATTGGAGCTGTTCGACGCCATGCTGATCCCCTTCGAGTTTCCGGACGGCTTCCGCACGGCGGCCGGGCTGCGCGGCTTCCGCATGGGTCGAGGGCGCCAGCCGATGAGCGCCGCGCAGCAGGCCGATCGCGGCCCGCTCGAATCCGTGCTGCAGTGCATTCTGTCGGATTTCGGCATGGTGGCTCCTCCGGCCTCCGGCTGCGCACCGCGCACCGGCGGCATGGGACAGGACAAGATCGCGCAGGTGGTCTACCAGGTGATGAAAGTGTTAGAGGATAGGGGCGTAGTCTGAGCGAGGCGCTGGTCCTGGTGGAAATACCGGGCTGGTCGCCCGGAATGGTGATTCTGGACGCCATGGAGAAGACCGCCGGCGTGCGTGTCTTGCAGGCGGAGTTGAACGACCAGCCGGGCGTGTGCCTGAAACTGGCGGGGCCGCTGGCGGATGTCCAGGCCGCCGCGGAAGCGGCCGCCGCGGCGGCGCGCGGCATCGAAGTGGCCATGGCGCTAGACGTGATACCGCATCCGGCGGAGCGGGCGTCCGACGCCTGGCAGGCGCGCCCCGACTTCAACGCTCTTATCGAGCAGGCTAGCGTCCATCTGCCGGCCGAGCGCCCGAAAGCACGTGGGAGAACTATGAACGACCAAGCGGGATTCGCCGTGGGGCTCATCGAAACGCAGGGCTTCACGGCGGTATTCGAAGCCATCGACACAGCAGTGAAGACCGCCGCGGTGGAGGTGCTGGCCCGCGAAAAGCTGGGCGGCGGATACATCACCGTCGTGATCAAGGGCGATGTGGCCGCTGTGCGGGCGGCCGTGGACGCCGGCAGCGCCAAAGTCGCCGGCCTGGGCCGGCTCATCGCCGCTCACGTCATCCCCAGCCCCAGCCAGGCTGTGCTTTCCCTTCTGCCGCCCAAATAAGGCGTACCCGATACGGCCAGCGGCAGCCGGCGCCCCACTCTTTTCTAGGCCATAATAGAGGAATGAAACTCCTATTCGCTGCTGTGGCGGCGGCCGGCCTTTTGTGCGCCGCCGACGTCAACCTGGGTCAGCCGCTTACTCTCAAACAGCCCGTGGCTATCTCCACGCTCCTCGCCAAGCCCGCCGCCTACGTCGGCAAGACCGTGCAGGTGAAGGGTAAGATCACCGCTGTCTGCCAGGAAATGGGTTGCTGGATGGAACTTGCCGACGACAAGGACGCCAAGATCCGCATCAAGGTGGAGGACGGAGTGATCGTGTTCCCGAAAAGCTCCGCCGGGAAGACCGCCATCGCCGAGGGCAGGTTCTCAAAACAGGACACCGGCTATCAGATCGATGGGACCGGCGCGATAATCCAGGGCAACTAGCGGACCTTCTCACAGGTGTTCAGGCGTGAGGTGGCGCAGGCACTCCTGCCCAATGCCGCCTGGTTTTCCCTAGCGCCTGCACTGATGGTGGGGCGGACCCTCTGGTCCGCAGCCGGCCCCCTGGCCGGCTTGTCGAGGGTGGCGCTCACCCGATTCTTCAAATTGGGACGCTGGATGGGTATAAAGAGATGTCTGAAAGCAGCCGATTTCTCGGGATCGATTCGTAGAGCGGCCTTCCAGGCTGCCACGTCGGCATCCTTGCCGACGTTCTTCGAGGAACGCTGGTAGGAATACCGGCATTCTCGCGCCGCACGCAGTCCCGCGATGGCAAATTGGGACGCTTTCGTCCATGGATGGGTATAGAGAGATGTCCGAAAGCAACCGATTTCTATTGACATAGGGCTGCTATGTGCTCAAGCTGAAAGGAGGTGGAGGTGTGTTCATGAGGTGGCTCTGGCTTTCGGTTCTGGCCGCGGTTCTTGTCGCGCTGGCAGCCGTGCCCGCGTTGGCGCAGCCCGTGACGCCATCTAAGTCCGGCATGGTCAGCTACATCGAGGGTGAGGTGCACAACGATGACCAGCTCATTCCGGACCCGATCGTGGCGACGTTCCCGTACATGAAGGAAAACGGAGTTTTGCGCACCGGGCAGGGCCGGGCAGAGGTCCAGATGCTTCCCGGCTGGGCGATGCGCCTGGGCGAGAGCAGCCGCCTGCATATGATTACCAACCGCTTCATCGACACCCGGGTGGAGCTGGTGGAAGGCTCGGGCGTAGTGCAAGTGCCCGAGATTCTGAAAGATAACAGCCTCACCGTGGTCCTGGCTAAAGCCGCTGTCACGATTGCGAAGGCGGGCGATTACCATTTCGACGCCTCTCCCGCGCGCCTGAAGGTGTTCGCGGGCGAAGCCAACGTGAAGATCGGGAATGAGATGCTGGTAGTGGGCGGCGGCAAGATGGTGAACGTGGATGGGGCGCTGGCTTCTGTTGAAAAATTCAACAAGGAAGATCTGGACACCCTGGACCGGTGGAGCGCCCGGCGTGGCGAACTGGCGGCGGCGGCCAATGCCTCGTCGGCGAGGCAGGTCTATGACGCGAACCGCGGGAGCGCGCCCTGCTACGCCACCAATGTGACTCCTGTGATGTATCCCGGGACAACTCCATGCGTGGGAACATTGCGCTGGAATCCCTGGTACGGGCTTTGGACTTACATCCCTTATAGCGGGATGGCCTGCGATCCAATTTGGGGATATTGCTATTACAACCCGGTTCGAGTCTACTCCACCTACTACGCCCCCACGGTAGTCTACCGAGCGCCGCCGACGACGAGACCGGGCGGCACAGGCACTCCGACCTACCCGACTGCTTCGCCGACCTCGTCGGGATACTCGGGGACCAGGGCGAGCTCCGTGTCCAGCGTGGCGTCTTCGGCTTCGGCCGGCGTGGGCCATTCGGCATCTTCGTCGGCTTCGGTAGCGTCTTCCGGCGGGGGTTCGGCCGCGAGCGGCAGCCGGGGTAAGTAGGGCCGGTCGGGTAGATTCGCTGGGTTTAAGAAACGCCGCCGGCGCGACCGGCCTTCAGACAGCGGTACGCAACGGCCGGTACCGGCGGCTGGCCCGCAGGCCGATGAGTTCCGCCACTTTTCCCAGGAGGCAGGGCAGGTTCTCGGTGTGGATGGCGACTTCCTGTTTTCCGCGACCTGAGACTAGCTTCAACGCAGGCTGGTAGTTGGTGATGAACGCGGTGGCGGGGCGATAGTTCTTGACCCGGGCGTAGGCCAGAACGTTGGGCCCGGCTTTTCGGGCCCCAAAGCGGCTGTCGCTCAGCACCAGGTCGTATTGTTCCGCGTCCATCTTTGACAACGCCTCCAGGGGTGTGGCGGCTACGTCAACGGCGTATCCCCCGGCTTGAAGGATGGTTTGCAGCGCCAAACGCGGCGCGAGATCTCCCTGCACCAGCAGAACGCGGGCGAGATCCAGATGTCGGCCATGTTCGCCGGTATTTCGCCCGGCGGCAAATGTTCGCATGTCGAACTCTAGAATTACTCTAACCGAAAACGTCAGATTTTGAGCCACTTATTTTCCAGTGGCAGACGGTTTGCGCTCCTGCCAGACGCAAATCACTATCAAAAATAACAGTACTTTTGGTACTCTTCAAAGGGTTCAAAAGCACGATCAGGGGGGTTAAAGAACCTGGCGAGTCGCGACCGTCGGGAGCTGTGAAGGAATCTTCGAGCCGTCATGTCCCGGGGTGGCCGAGGCCATATTTGGTTCATCGGCGACCTGAGATCCTTCACCGCTTCTCGGGAAGCGGTTGGAGCGGTCGTTTCCCGAAAAGCCCTCAGCGCCGGCCGCGTCTCCGCTCGGCGGCGCGCACGCGGGCTTCGTCCATCCCGAAGAAGTGGGCCACCTCATGCCAGACGGTGTCCTCCACCAGGCGGGCCAGATGTTCCGGGCTCTGCGCCAGGCGTTCGTGCGGACCCTGGAAGAGAGTGATGCGGTCGGGCATGACGAAGGAATCGAACACGCTCCGGGAAGTCAGGGGCCGGCCCTCATAGAGGCCCAGCAGGGTACTGCCGCGCGGGACCCTTCCGCGAGCGAGCTGTTGGGGCGAGGGCTCCGGCGCCGCCACTAGCGCCACGTTCTTCAGACGCCGCCGGAAGCGTCCCGGAATTCGGGCGTAGGCGGCGGCCACCAGGCGGTCGAACTCGTCCTCACTCATGGCTCCTGTTATTCTACTGTCTTGGCGGACGACAATCGAAAGCGGATAGTGGTAGCCATAGACGGGCCGGCCGGAGCGGGCAAGAGCACCATAGCCAGAGGCTTGGCCGAGCGGCTGGGGTTCACCTACATCGATACCGGGGCCATGTATCGGGCGGTGGCGCTGTGGGCCCTGCGGCAGGGCGTCGACTGGGGCGACATGCACCGCCTGGAGCAGCTTGCCGAGGCGGCCGGAATAGAGCTTTCGCCGGGACGCATTCGGCTAAACGGGGAAGACATCACGGAAGCCATTCGCGAAGCGGAAGTGTCCAGCGGGGCGTCGAAAGTGGCCGTGATTCCCGGCGTGCGCCGCGCCATGGTGGCCAAACAGCGGGCCATGGGCGAGCGCGCCAACGTGGTGATGGAAGGGCGCGACATCGGCACGGTGGTGTTCCCCGATGCGGAAGTGAAGATCTACCTGGACGCCGACCCGGAGGAGCGCGTGCGCCGGCGCCTCGAGGAGATTCGGGCCAAAGGGGAGACGGTGGAGGAGGGCGCGCTGGCGGCGCAAATGGCGGAACGCGACCGGCGCGACAGCACGCGCGCCGACGCGCCCCTGGCCCAGGCCCCCGATGCGGTCTATCTGGATTCCACCCGTCAGACGATAGCTGAAGTGCAAGAGGCAATTCTCAGAATCGTGCGCTCGCGCGTCACGAACGGAAAGGACTTTCGTTGAAAGACCTGCTGGTAATGAAGTTCGGCGGCACAAGCGTGGGCTCGGCCGCGCGCATACGGGCGGCGGCCCATTTGGCCATGGCGGAGCGCCGCAAGCGGCCGGTGGCGGTGGTGGTTTCGGCCATGTCGAAAATTACGGACCTGCTGCTCGACACCATGCGCCACGCCGAGGCGGGCGACCGGTCGGGCATGGCGACCAACATCGCGGGCCTGCGTGCGCGGCATGAGGCCGTCTGCCGGGAGCTGCTTCCGGGGGCGCGCCAGCCTTCGGTCATGGCTGAGATCCATCGGCTGCTGGCGGAGTTCGAGCGGATTTCGAGCGGCATGGCTATGCTCAACATCCGGCCCCTGAGGTCGGTGGACGAATCGGTGTCGGTGGGCGAACGGCTGTCGGCCCTGCTGATGTCCGAGTACATCGCGTCGGAAGGGGTGGCGGCCACGGCGGTGGATGCGTCCGGGGTGGTGGTGACCGACGCCGTGTTCGGCAACGCCTCGCCACTGATGGAGCCCACCCGGGCCAAGGCTTGCGGACGCCTTCTGCCGCTGCTCGAACAGGGGGTGCTGCCGGTGATGACGGGCTTCAACGGCGCCACGGCCGACGGGAGGCACACCACCCTGGGACGCGGCGGCTCGGATTTTTCCGCCTCCATTCTCTCCTCCGCGCTGGACGCCTCCGAGCTGTGGATCTGGACCGACGTGGACGGCATCATGAGCGCCGACCCTCGGCTGGTTCCCGACGCGGTGGTGCTGGACGAGATCACCTACGCGGAAGCGGCCGAGCTGGCCTACAACGGGGCCAAGGTGCTGCACGCGCGCACCCTGGCGCCGCTGGTGGAAAAGCGCATCCCGGTGTGGAGCAAGAACAGCTTCGCGCCCGAGAAGCCGGGAACGCGGATCGTGCCGGCCAGCTCCGCGGCCATGGGCCCGCGCGCGGTGACTTCCATGGCCAACGTGGCGCTGGTGTCGCTCGAACCCTCCAGCCCGGAGTTGAGCGGCACGCAGGTGATGGCCCGCGCGCTCGACGCCATCGCGCGCGTGAACGTGGAGGTGCTGACCCTCTCGAGTTCGAGCTACCGCCAGAACTTCTGCTTCCTGGTGCGCCGGGAGGAACTGGAGCGGGCCATCGGGGCCCTGGAAGCCGCGCTCGCGCTGGAGCTGGCGCATGGCTACGTGAAGCCGCCGCAGGTGGACGAAAACGTGGGCCTACTGGCGGTGGTGGGGGAAGGCATGCAGGGCAAGCCGGGCCTGGCCGGCCGCGTCTTCACGGCCATCTCGCACGAGCAGGTGAACGTGATCGCCATCGCGCAAGGCGCGAGCGAGCTGAGCATCGCCATCGTAGTGCGCCGCGAGGGGTTGGAGAAGGCCGTTAGGGCGGTGCACGCCGAGTGCGGGCTGGGGAAGAAGGAGTAGCGCGGTTTCCACTTCCAGGTCTTATCTCATGCCACGTCCCCCAGGCGTGCGAAGCAATTTAGGGAACGCAAGACCATGAGCTTTATCGGCGCATTCCGGGAATCGAGGCCCCCTGGCACGTGGACTCGGTGGACCGAAGCGCTGGATCTTGATGGTGGGCGGTCGCGGGCTCGAACCGCGGACCTCCTGCTTGTAAGGCAGGCGCTCTAACCGGCTGAGCTAACCGCCCATATCGCTATAACTTACGAGGATTAATCCCTCGTTTGAGGACGCCGGCGCCTCAAGAACGTCACTCCCAAGACTCTACCATGGTGCGCCGAGCCCTTCAAAACCCTGGCAGCGCCTGTTTCGTCCCGCGCCTATCCTACTTTGCACCGCGGATCTGGCGGATCAGCGCCAGCGTTTCGGCCACCTTCGCCGCCAGCCCGGCGTAATCCTTGGCCTTCAGCAGCTCCTTGGTGATCAGGTTGGAGCCCATCCCCACGCAGGCCACGCCGGCATCGAACCAGGCTTTCAGTGATGCTTCGGAGGGATCCACGCCGCCGGTCGGCATGATGGAAACCCAGGGGCACGGCCCTTTGACGGCCTTCACGAATCCCGGACCGCCGACTTCTTTTCCGGGGAAGATCTTGACGATCTCGACGCCCAGCTCCTCCGCCGCCGAAATCTCGGATGCGCTGCCGCAACCCGGGGAATAAGGGATTTTTCGCCGGTTGCAGGCGCGCGCCACATCGGGATTCAGCAGCGGACCCACCACGAAGTTGGCCCCGTTGTTGATGTACAGCGACGCCGTGCCCGGGTCCACCACCGAGCCGACGCCGAGGATCATCTGCGGGATTTCCTTGGCGCAGAACTTCTCGAGTTCGTTGAAAACTTCCCAGGCGTGGTCGCCGCGGTTGGTGAACTCGAGCAGGTTGCAGCCGCCGCCGGCGCAAGCGGCCGCGACGTCGCGCGCCACCGCAATATCCGCATGGTAGAAAACGGGGACCATGCCCGTCTGCTCAATGGTGGTCAGGACTTTGAGTCTGGGAAAACGTGCCATCTATTGCTCCTTTGCCGCGGCTTGAGGGTGCGCCCGGAAGCTCCATGGTACCTGGATATCCGAAAGGGGGGCAAACGGGCGCCTCGATTCCCACAGCCCGCATCAAAGACCAAGCCGCCCAATTATACTGGAGTACTGTCCTCATGAACACTCCCTTTCAAATCGTGGCCTGCGGAAGCATTGTCCCGGACCCGCTGCAAACTCTGGAGCCGGTGAGCGGCCCTTCGGGGCCCTCGCTGAAGAATGAAATGATGCTGCCGGCGGTGCTCGACCCGTGGGCCGGGCACGCCCTGTTCGAGGCCGCCCACCTGGCCCGGAACGCGCCGGGCAGCAAGGTGTGGCTGGTAAGCCTGGGGCCCAAGGCCAAGCTGCAACAGGTGATGATGACGGTGGCGCAAAAGGTCCCCTTCGAGCTGGTGGCGCTCGATGGGCCCTCATCGGGCTTCACGGATTCGTTTGAAACCGCAGCGGCGCTGGCGGGGGCGATCCAGGGCATCGCCGGGTTGGATTTGAGCCGGCTGCTGCTGTTCGGCGGATGGGAATCCGCCTCGCGCGGCGCCGGAGCGACGTTGCAGATGACCGGGGAGCGCCTGGGCATTACCGAGCAGTTTCTGGGCGTGGACCGGCTCACCGTGCGCGACGACGGGGCGCTGGAGATTCTGGAGCGGGTGGAAGGCGGCCAGCACCAGGTATCGGTCTGCGCCGCGCCGCCGGCTGTACTCGGCTGGGCCACCGGGGAGTTGGCGGAGCCGCGCAACAACCCGCAGATCGGGATGGCCAATATGCGCACCATCATGCCGGCCTTGCAGCGCGCCAAGCCGGCCCCTGTTTCCAACGCGGGGTTGAGCTACGCGTCGGTGATCCTGCCGAAACAGCAGCGCGAAACGCGGGTGATCAAGAACCGGCCGGCCGAAGAGATCGCGCGCGAAATCGTGGCCTGGATCGGGGAGGAGTAGCGTGGAAGCCATACTTTTGCTGGCGCATACGGAACCTGACGGCTCGCTGGCCAAGGCGGCGCTCGAGGCGCTGGCGGCGGCGAAAGAGCTGGGCGGCGAGTTGACGGTAGGCTTGGCCGGCGGGGCAACGCAGGCGGCCGCGGACCAGGTCGCCGGGTGCGGCGCGGCGCGATTCCTGGCGGTGACGGGCACGGCTTTCGCCGAGCCGCGCTATTCGACCGACGCCGCCGCCGCGGAGGCGCTGTGCCGCGCGGCGGGCGCTCCGCTGGTGATCGCCCCCGCAACTTCACGCTGGGCGCGGGCCCTTCCCGGAGTGGCCTATCGGCTGGGCGGGCGGGTGGATACGCACGCCACCAACATCGCCGCGGCCGGCGGAGGGCCGGTGGTGACGCGCTGGTTTTACCGGCAGCGCATGGAGGCCACGCTCACCCGAACCGGGCGACCGTGGGTGGTGCTGCTCGATGCGGGCTGCGGAACGGCCTGGAGCGGCGCGGCCGGCGTGGCGGCCGTGGAGGCCGTGGCTGTGGAAGCGCCGCCGACGCGCACCACGGTGACCGGCGTGCAGGCCCCGCAAGCCGACGAGCAGACCATCCGCCCGGACGCCAATCTGCTGTTCGTGGCCGGCGCCGGATGGACCAAGAAACAGGCCGATGGCGCAACTCACGTGGCGGAGGCGGAGAGCCTGATCCTGGGCTTCCTGCGGGCGGCCAAGGCATCCCTCGGCGGCAGCAAGTCCCTGGTGGACCTGAGCGGCGAGGGCGAGGCCGTACTGCGCTTCATGACGCACATGAACCAGATTGGGCAGACCGGCGCGACCCCGCGGCACCCCAAGGGCCTTTCCACCTGCTGCCACGGCGAGGAGCCGCACGTGGTGGGATGGCGTTTCGTCAACCAACGCCGCGCCATCAACCTGGACCCCAACTGCGGCTGGGCGCGCGGCAAAGCCGACGTGCTCTACGTGGCCGATGCGTTCGAGGTGATGCGCCACGTGAACCGCTTGCTGGGCGCGCCCGTGGGATAAGCCTCCGGGCTTGTCGATCCGAGCGAAGCTCGGACGCCGCGCGCGCCGGCAACCAGGCCGCCTGGTCGCCTCGACAAGCCTGAAGGCTTATCCCACCCCTACCGGAAGTTTTCGGTTGGCGGCGGCGTACTGAATCGTGTTATTCTGAGCCAAACTGCGAGTTGGATAGTCCCACTTAACCCCACCCTGGAGGATGATGGATGAGTCCGCAAGACGTATTGGAATTTGTCAAGAAAAACGATGCCAAGCAGATCGACCTGAGGTTCACGGACATTCCGGGTCTGCAGCATCATGTCTCCTACCCGATAAGCGAGCTCGACGAGAGCAGCTTTGAAGAAGGCTTCGGCATGGATGGATCGAGCATCCGCGGTTGGGCGGCGATCCACGAGAGCGACATGCTCCTGATCCCCGATCCGAACACGGCCATCATGGATCCGTTCGCCGAGACTGCCACCGTGGTGATGGTGAGCGACGTGAGAGACCCCGTCACCAAGCAGCGCTACGAGCGCGATCCGCGCTGGATCGCGCAGAAGGCGGAGATGTTCCTGAAGAATACCGGCATTGCCGACACCGCCTATTTCGGGGCCGAAGCGGAATTCTTTATTTTCGACAACGTCAGTTTCGATCAAAACCAGCATTGCGGTTTTTACTATATCGACGCCGAGGACGGGCGCTGGAATTCCGGCCGCCGGGAGAACAACCTGGGCTACCGGCCGCGTTACAAGGAAGGCTATTTCCCGGTGCCGCCGACCGACCACTATCAGGATCTGCGCAGCGAGATGGTGCAGACCATGATCAAGTGCGGCATGCACATCGAGTGCCACCATCACGAAGTGGCCACCGGCGGCCAGGCGGAAATCGACCAGCGCTTCGACACCCTGGTGAAGTCGGCCGACAACATGATGCTGTACAAGTACATCATCCGCAACGTGGCCAACCAGTACGGCAAAACCGCGACGTTCATGCCGAAACCCCTGTTCGCGGATAACGGCAGCGGCATGCACACGCACCAGAGCCTGTGGCAGGGCGACAAGCCGCTGTTCGCGGGAGACGGCTACGCTGGTTTCAGCCAGATGGGCCTGTACTACATCGGCGGCCTGCTGAAGCACGCGCGGGCGCTTTCGGCCATTATCGCGCCCACCACCAACAGCTACAAGCGGCTGGTGCCGGGCTACGAAGCGCCGGTGAACCTGGCGTACTCGCGGCGCAACCGTTCGGCGGCCTGCCGCATTCCCATGTACTCGGCCAACCCGAAGGCCAAGCGCGTGGAGTTCCGTCCGCCCGACACCGCCGCCAACCCGTACCTGGCGTTCGCCAGCATGATGATGGCGGGCCTCGATGGCGTGTTGAACAAGATCCATCCGGGCGAACCGCTCGACAAGGACATCTACGACCTGTCTCCGGAGGAGATGAAGAGCGTGCCGTCCATGCCGGGGTCGCTCGAGGAGGCGCTCTCCTGCCTGGAAGACGATCACGCCTTCCTGCTGCGCGGCGACGTGTTCTCCGAGGAGTTGCTCGAGACGTTCATCGACTACAAGCGCAAGAACGAGGCCGATGCGGTGCGCCTGCGTCCGCATCCGTACGAGTTCGCGCTGTACTACGATATTTAGGGCTTGTAGGGCAGGCGCTTTCCCCTGCCAACCGATTTTTTCACGGCTTCCGAGGGAGCGGTTTCCGCTACTTCCGACATGCAAGGCGTCATCCTTCAGGTCGCTGTTTCCAATGGAGGCCTCCCGAAACTTCCGGCTTCGGGAGGCCTCGTTTGTTTTCTGGGGATTGCGGGCGACGCCGATTCGCCGCGCTGGGGCATGAGCGGGCTCTACGCCAGCGTAATCGAGCCCGGCCCCATGCAGCCGGACGATATAATTGTGGCGGTGGACAGACCGGCCTGAGGCATGGAGAGTTCGTTCGAACTGGCGCGGCTCGGCGAGGGGCTTCCGGAACGCATCGCGACGCGGATTCAACTGTTGCTCGGAAGCGCGCCCGATCCCGATAAGGCGCTGCTGTATCTCGACCGGCTGCGCCGGGAATCCCCTTCGGCGTTCGGCCGGATCGCCGCTTCGCCGGCGGCCTTGCGCTGCGCCATAGGCCTGTTCTCCTACAGCCGGTTTCTTTCCGACGCCGCCATGCGCGCGCCGGAGCGCATCCTGGAGGTGGCCGGCTCGGGCAGTTTCTATCGGGCGCTGACGGCGGAGGAGTTCGCGGAGCGGCTTTCCGAGTTTCTGGGGGACGGCCGGGGCGCGCCCTCGGCGGTGGACTTGGCGCGCTTCCGGCGCCGCCAGTTGCTGCGCATCGTGCTGCGCGACGTGCTGGGCGCGGCCACCCTCTCCGACGTCGCGGGCGAGCTTGCCAGCCTGGCCGACGCCATTCTGGATGTGACCTACCGCCGCATCCACGAGGAGTTCGTGGCTCTGCATGGCGAACCGCGCCTCGACGACGGCGGCCCGTGCGGATTCTCCGTGATTTCTCTCGGCAAGCTCGGCGGGCAGGAGCTGAACTACAGTTCCGACATCGACCTGATGTTCGTCTACGGCGGGCCGGGCCAAACCGATGGACCGGTCGCCCTGAGCAACAAGGAGTTTTACAAGAAGGTCGCCAACCAGTACACGGACCTGCTTTCGAGCTACACCGCCGACGGCCAGTGCTACCGCGTGGACCTGCGCCTGCGGCCCGACGGCCGTCTGGGCGAAATCTGCATTTCCGAAGAGGGCGCGGAGGCGTATTACGCCCAGCGCGCGCGCGACTGGGAGAAGCAGATGCTCATCAAGGCGCGCGTTTCGGCCGGCGAGCCGGAGCCGGGCCAGGCCCTGCTGGAGTTCGTGGAGCCGGTGATTTACCAAAGCTCGCTCGATTTCCGCGCCGTGGAGGCGGTTTCCGAGACGCGCCAGCGAATCGGCGAGAAGGCCGCCGCCAGGCGCGCGCGCCGGGGCGGGCTGGACATCAAGCTCGCGCCCGGCGGCATTCGCGACATCGAGTTCCTGGTGCAGTGTCTGCAACGGCTGCACGGCGGGCGGGAGGCATGGGTCCGCCACGGCGGCACGCTGCTGGCGCTCTCCCGGCTGCGGGACAAACGCCTGCTCTCCGACGCCGAGTACGGCCGTCTGGTCAACGCCTACCAGTTCCTCCGCTACCTCGAGCACCGGCTTCAGATGGAAGAGGACCTGCAGACCCACGAGCTGCCCACCGGCGCGGAGGCGCTGGATTTGCTGGCGCGCAGAATGCCGGCGGATAAAGGCGAAGTTCCCACCGGCGAAGCGCTGCGGCGCAAGCTGGACGAGCATCTGGCGGCCGTGCGCGAAATCTACGAGCGCGTGATTCACGCCCAGAGGCCCATGTACTATTCGCCCACTCAGGATCCCGCGCCGGAGGAGGAGGAAACCGAAGCGGCGGCGCCCTCCAGCAACCTGACCCGCTTTCTGGACGAGCGCGCGCCGGCCCTGGCCGTGGTGGTGGCGGCCTCCGGCCTGCACCGCGGCCGCGAGCGCTTCGAACATTTTCTCGAGAAGGCCTTCGCCGCTCCCGAGATTCTGGCGCGCTTGAACACCGACCTCAAGACTTCGGCCGGCGTGGTGGACATCTTCGAGCACAGCGCGCATTTCGCCAATGAGCTGCTGCGCTACCCGGAGCTGCTCGATGAGATCGGCCGGCCGCTCGATTTATGCGACGAGCCCCTGGTGGACGGGGCCGCGCTGCGCCGTTATTACCGCCGGCGCATGCTCCGCATCCAGAGCGAGAGCATGCTAGGCGCGACCCCGGTTTTCGAGACGCTGGGCCGGACTTCCGCGCTGGCGGACCGCGTGATCGAGGCGGCGTATGCCATCGCTCTGGCCGAGGCCCCGCCGCCCGCGAACCCATCCTACCAGCCGCGCGACCAGATGATGACGGTCGCGCTGGGACGCCTGGGCATGCGCGAGTTCGACCTGGGCTCGGACGCCGATCTGGTCTTCGTAATCTCCGACGCCGACGCCGGCGAACACGCCTATTGGACCGGCGTGGCGGAACGCATGATCCACACCCTGGGCAGTTATACGGGCGAGGGCGTCATGTTCGCCGTGGATACCCGGCTGCGCCCCAACGGACGCGAGGGCGACCTGGTGCAGAGCGAGAGCGCCTACAAGAGCTATTTCGAAAGTCACGCCGAGGCCTGGGAGGGCATCACCTACATGAAGTCGCGCGCCCTGGCCGGCAATGCGGAACGCGCCACTGCCTTCCTCCACGATCTTCAGGTGGTGGACTGGCGGCGCTACGGCCAGAGCATGCGCTCGCGCGAGGAGCTGGCCGCCATGCGCGCGCGCCTGGAGCGCGAACAGGGCCCTCGCAACCCGCTCAAGGCGGGATTTGGCGGGTATTATGACATCGACTTCGCGCTCATGTATCTGCGCCTGAAAGGCGCCGGCATCTTCTACAAAAGCCTCAATACGCCCGAACGCATCGACGTAATCGAGGCCATGGGCCACCTGGAGCGCGAAGACGCCGATTTTCTGCGCGACGCAGCCACTTTCTACCGCGCCCTGGACCACGGCCAGCGGGTCTCCACGGGCCACGCCGAAGGCAATCTGCCGACCTCCGCCAGCCAGTTTGAGATCCTGACCTCCCTGGTGAATCGCTGGACCCCCGAACACCTGCACCAAGGCCGCCTGGACGCCACCCTAAGAGAAATCCGCCAGCGCACGAGGGAGTTCTTCAAGCGGCTGTTCGAGAAGTAGGGCTTGTAGCGGCATCCCAGGCTTCCCGGGCCGCCATGCCGGCATCCCTGAACTGCCAGCGAAGAATGCCGGCAGGATGCCGGCATGGCAGGCTGCAAGCCCGCTCTACGGTAGACCCGCCGCGCGCTCGAGCGCTTCCTCTATCGCCGCCCTCTTTTCCGGCGCCAGCTTCTTCCCTTCCGCCGTGACGTAGAAAACATCGATGGCTTTGTGCGCCTCGGTGTCGATCAGGACCACCTCGATGTTGCCTCCGTTGGAGGAAATGGCGGAGGCCAGGTCGTACAGCAGCCCCGGGCGGTCTTCGGCCACGATCTCGATGAGGGTGGCGGCGCCGCCGGCCTCCGAATCGAAGTGGATCTTGGCGGGAATGCGCGCCTTGCGGCTGGGCGGAGCCGGTTTCGGGCGATTGCGCAACAGTTCGGCGACGTCCGCCCGGCCGGCGATCACGCGCTCGGTAGTGAAACGCAACCGGTCCACCTCGCTGGGATTCAATTCCAGGTTGCGCATGGGGTCGGCGAAGATGAACGTATCGAGGACCACGCCTTTGCGGTTGGCGAAGGCCTCCGCCCGCAGGATGTTCAATCCGAAACTGGCGAGCGTGCCGGCGACGGCAGCGAACAGGCCGGGGCGGTCGGAAGCCGCCAGGGTCATGCGCCAGGCCGCATCCGTGCGGCGGACATCCACCGCGACGCCGCGCCGGCGGCTGCGGGCTTCGAGCGCCATGTGCTCGTCGATTTCGGTCTCTGTGTGGGTGCGCAGGTAGCGGGTGGGAAACCCTTCCAGAAACTCGGCCCGCTCGGCGCCGCCCGCCGGGACGCCGCCTATGCGGTCGCTCTCCAGCTCGCGGGTGAGCTCGTTGTAGACCGCCATATAGAGCTGCCACAACTGGGCCGCCCGCCAGGGCGTCATGGCCGACGGATTCACGGCCGAAATATCGGCGTAGGTCAGGAGCGTGAGGGCCTTCAATCGCTCCACCGTTTCCACCCGGGCCGCCGCTTCGCGAATGGTCCCCGGGTCGAACAGATCGCGGCCCTGCATGGTGGCCGAAAGCTCCAGGTGGTTGCGAATCAAAAAAAGGACTGTCTGGCGCTCCCGCGGCGGGGGAGCCACGCGGTCCATGGCGGCCTCGGCCAGCCGCAGCGAGCCGTCCACGTGCCCCCCGGGGGAGCCTTTGCCGGCATCGTGGAAGAGGGCCGCGAGAACCAGCGCGCCGGGCTCGGTCACTTCGGAAAGCAGATCGGCGAAAGGGGCGTCGGGGCGCCAGAGCTTCTCCATGGCTACCATGGTGTGCTCGTCCACGGTGTAGCGATGGTAGAAATCGCGAATCACCAGGCACTCGGTGGCATTGAGCTCCGGAAAGACCGCGCCCAGCACGCCGGCCTCGTGCATGGCGCGGAGGGCCAGCGGCGCATGGGGCAAAGTGAAGATGCGATTCAACGCGGGCCAGATGGGCCGCGGGACCGAGAACCAGGCCCGCAGGCGCTCGGATTGCGCTTCGATCCTGCGGGTGGCTTCGAGCGAAGGCCGAATTCCATGCCGCGCGGTGAACTCGAACAGACGCAGCGCCAGCTCGGGGTCGTTCTCCAGCATGTGCGGCTCGCGCAGGAAGGCGCGCTCGCGCCGCACGCCGATATCGGCATTGCCCAGGCGCGAGCGCCAGTCGCGGAACTGCGCCAGCAAGCCGCTGGTCTGCCCTTCCAGGCTCTCCAACTCGCGGCTGGCGGCGCGGTAGACGGTGCGCGAATGACGGAAGTACTCGCGCATCCATGTGGCGGCGTCGTCCTGGCCCCACTCTTCCGCCAGCACGTCCTGCGCATCGAAGGTCAGGATGTTCTGGTCGCGGCCGCCCATCTCGTGGAGGCGCCAGCGGATCCGCGCCAGATGCTCGAAAGGCCGCTGCAACTCGGGCGGCGGCGCGGCCCTGGCTCCGCGCAACTGCTCCAGCCAGCGGAGTAGCTGGTAGTCGCGGAGGCCGCCGGGCGCATCCTTGATGGCGGGTTCGAGATGGTAGAACGTGTCCGCGAACTTGGCGTGGCGCTCATGCGTGAGGCGCGACAGGTTGCGCACCAGCGCATCGCGGTTGACCTGGAGGAAGCGCGGCATCTTCTCCTCCAGTCCACCGTAGAGAGCGCGGTCGCCCGCCAGCCAGCGCAGGTCGAGCAGGCTGATGTTCAGCTCGATATTCCGGTCGTGAACCTCAAGGCACTCGGGCAGCGTGCGTACGGACTGGCTGACGCGCAGCCCGCAATCCCAAAGCCGCCGCAGAAACTCCGCCACCGGCGCCTTCCGCTCCGCCACTTCGCGTTCGGTGGCGCACAGCAGCAGCAGGTCCACATCGGAATAGGGGAACAGTTGCCGGCGGCCGTATCCGCCCACGGCGGCCAGCGTCAAGCCCCGCCGCGAGTCCTGGGTGGGAAACAGGAGGACCTCCGCGGCCTCCAGCACCACGTCGTCCACCTTCGCGGCGCGCCCCGCCAACAGCAGGCCTGCGTCGAAGTTAGAGGGCCGAATCTCCACGGTCGTCGTTCCGGATACGGATGGCTTCGGCGACGTCGTAGACGAAGATCTTGCCGTCCCCAATCTTTCCGGTGCGCGCCGCGGCGGCCAGCGCCTTCACCACTTCCTCGCAACGGGCGTCCTGCGCCACCAGTTCCAGCTTGACTTTGGGCAGCAGGTCGACGTTATACTCCTGGCCCCGGTAGATCTCCCGGTGGCCCTTCTGACGTCCGTGGCCGCGCACGTCCGTGATGGTCATGCCGTCAATGCCGATGCTCTTGAGCGCTTCCTTGACTTCGTCCAGTTTGAACGGCTGGATGATGGCTTCGATTTTCTTCATCTCTATTAGCCTATCCCCGCTACCCCTCGAAAAGGTAGCCCTCTTCACCGTGCATGCTGACGTCCAACCCTTCGCTCTCCTGCCCCTTGGACACGCGCACGCCGATTGTCCAATCGCAGAACTTGAGGATCGCCAGGGTTCCCACGGCGGCCAGCGCCCAGGCGATTCCACAGCCGACAAGCTGGTTCAGAATCTGCGCGCCGTGGCCGTCCACCAAGCCCAGGGGCAGGGTGTGCCCGGCGCCGTCCTTGAAGGCGTCGTTGACCGCGTTGGTGGCGAAAACGCCGGTGAGCAGCGCGCCCAGGGTTCCGCCGGCGCCGTGCACGCCGAAGGCGTCCAGCGCATCGTCATACCCGAACAGGTTCTTCACCTTCACCACCATCAAATAGCAGCCCACCCCCGCGCACAGGCCGATCAGCAGGGCCGGGAACGGCTTCACGAATCCCGAAGCCGGCGTGATGGCCACCAAGCCGGCTACCGCGCCGGAGATGCCTCCCAGCATACTGGGCTTGCCGTTGCGCAGCCACTCCGCGGCCATCCAACCCAACGCCGCGGCGGCCGCTCCGAAGTGGGTGGCCACGAAGGCGCTGGTGGCCAGGCCCGAAGCGGCCAGCGCGCTTCCCGCGTTGAATCCGAACCAACCCACCCAGAGCAGACACGCGCCGATGAAGCTGATCACCAGGTTGTGCGGCTTCATGGGTTCGTGCGGATAGCCGAGGCGCTTGCCCAGGTACAGAGCGCAGACCAGCGCCGACACCCCCGAGCTGATGTGCACCACCGTCCCACCGGCGAAATCGAAGCAGGGAACCACGCCGCCCAGCGACGCGCTGAGAAACCCGCCCTTGCCCCACACCATGTGGGCCATGGGAAAGTACACCAGCAGGCTCCAAAGAGCGCTGAACAGCACCATGGCGCTGAACTTCATGCGCTCCGCGAAGGCGCCGGAAATGAGCGCCGGCGTGATGATCGCGAACATCAACTGGTAAATCATGAAGGTCTGATGCGGGATGGTGGCGGCGTAATCCGGATTGGGCGCGCTGCCCACCCCGTTCAGAAAGGCGAAGCGAAAGTCTCCGATCACCGCCGAAGACCCGCCGAACGCCAGGCTGTAGCCCACCACGGCCCAGATTACCGTGACCACAAGCATCAGAACGAAGCTGTGCATCATGGTGCCGAGCACGTTCTTGCGGCGTACCAGGCCACCGTAAAAAAGAGCCAGGCCGGGGCCGGTCATCAGCAGCACCAGGGCGGCGCTAACCAGCATCCAGGCATTGTCGCCCGCGCTTTGCGCGGACTTAGCAGCGGCTTCGACGGAAGCCAGCCGGGTCGCAAGATCAGGGGCATCCGCCGCCAGGGCCGCAGGCGCTAAACCAAGCGCGAGGGCAAACATACATAGCAAAGGTCTCATCTTGGAGAAGAATCCAAACCGGGGATTCGTTAGTATTGTCGCGTACGGATCCAGCCAGCCCAAGACGGAACTTTCTATGGGTGAAATTGGAATTATTTATCGAGCCGGGCCGGAATTGTCCGCGAAATCACGCCCGCCGGGTTCGAAGCCTTGCGCCACGTATCCAGGAGCGTATAATCGAGACGGTCTGAAGTGAAGTAAAGCGATCGGCGGCGCGCGGATGGAAGTCGGCCCCTGCGGAAGCGTTTGGGAACCTTCGCGGGCCGGGCGGCTGCCGAGGGCCGGCGGAACAGGAGCAGGGCGTTCCGCCGGCCTTTTGTTTTTTCCGCGCCGGATTTTCCCCTCTATTACGCTAAAATGCCAAACGAGCCATGCCGCGCACGCCGATCAAGTCTCCGCGCATCGATCCCCGGTACGCCCGTTTCCGCCTGGAAATCCGCGAATCGAAAATCCACCGGCGCGGGGTCTATGCCCTGGAGCGCATCCCCGCCCGGCGCAAGGTCATCGAGTACATCGGCGAGCGAATCGGCCGGCGCGAGACCAAGCGCCGGGGGCAGGGGTCGCTGACCTACCTGTTCACCCTGGACGACTACTGGACCATCGATGGCGCGGTGGGCGGCAGCGGAGCCGAGATCATCAACCACAGTTGCGAGCCGAATCTCTACAGTTGCATTACCAGGGGCCACATCCTGTATATGAGTAAGCGAGCGATCCGGCCCGGCGAGGAACTGACCGTGGATTACCGCTTCTCGGACAAGATCGAAGAGGTGCGCTGCCGCTGCGGCTCGAGAGTGTGCCGGGGAACGATTAATCTGAAGGGGTAACGCCAGACAGGTTTCCGTGGCGCAGGCTCTCAGCCTGCCGACTCGACGCTCTCGTATCGAGTCCCCGGAGTTTGTACATTTCCGAAGCCCGGAGGGCGAAAGATCTTAGCCCACGGCGCGAGCCGTGGGGCATCGCACGTGAGAATGCGAGCCCCGGAACGGGGCGAAAGATCCGAGACGCGATCCTTGGTGGAAAAGACGACGTGAACCAGCAGAAAAGCGAAACTGTGTGGCATAGACTTACGCCCCGTTCCGGGGCTAGGCGGGCGGCCGGCTTCTTTCCCACGGCTCGCGCCGTGGGCTAAGATCTCTCGCCCTCCGGGCTTCGGAAATGTAGAAACTCTGCCGGCTCGACGCCCGTATCGATTCTGGCGCCCCGCGCGCCACGACTTACTGCCTGGAATCGCCGATGCCGGATTCGGACTGGTGCGCCGGGATGGCGCCGGCGTTGTCCGAATCGGGCGCGGGGGGGACGGAATACCGCTTGGGCCAATACCCGTTGCTGGCCGTGGATTTGCGGTTGCGCCACGTCAGCCATCCCTGCAATGCCGCCAGGAAGATCAGGAGGAGCCCGAACAATCGGCGATGCCGGTACACCAAAGAACCTGGCAAGTACGGGATCCCGCGGGGCCACGGGTCCAGACCTAACTCGGCGAGCAAAGCGAGAATGACCGCCCCGTAAAGGGCAAACGTGGCCGCCGAGACAATCGCAATCGTCAGGCGTTTCGGCTTGCGTCCCTGGTTGCCTTTGGATCTGAGCTTGAGCCACCCCAACCATGTCATCAACGCGCAATAGAGGAGCCAGAAGAACGGGAGATACCCGGCCCATGGTGAGGGCGGACTAATCGGCATACCCGGCACGTACGGCGTCCGGTGGTGTCCGAAGTCCCAGGACAACATAGCGAACCCGGCGAGAGCCAGCACCCCGCCTAGAGCAAACGCAATCGCTCGCGAGCCCACCGCGGCGCCGTCTTTCCGGGATAGCACAGTCCGATTCTAGCGCACCGGCGGGGCAAAGAGATGCAACCGCTGCTACAAAGCAACTGACCCCACTCAGAACTTCAGCTCGATGCGGATGGCGTGGGAATCGGTTGCGCCTACGTTCTTCACCTGGTGTATCACCGCTTCCGCCCACGTAGCCGTGCCCGCCTTGCGCGACGAACGGGTGGCCGTGCCATCGTCCATGGTTTGCTCGATCGTGTAATCGGTGAGATAGACCACCACGCCGTGGGGATGCCGGTGACGGGGCTCCGCCACTCCCGGCGGAATGGCGTCGTCGAGCACCCGGACAAACTGGTTCTCGAAGATCAGGTGTTGCGTGTTAACGCACACTTTCAGCGAATCGAGCGGGTCGGCGCCGCTTTGCGGCCAGGCGAGCGCGGCGATGCCCAAACAGATCGCGACTCCGATGCAGGTTTTGATGGTTCGGCGCATAGTGTCTCAGAGTATATACGAATTCGAGTGGGATAAGGCTCCCGCCTTGTCAATCCCGCCTTGTCAATCCCGCCTTGTCAACTCCGCCTTGTCAATTCCGCCTTGTCACCCCGAACGAGTCGCGCGACCCCGTCCGAGCTTCGCTCGGATTGACAAGGCGGGAGCCTTATCCCACGTGGTAACATCCCGGATAATGCCGTCTGCCAAGCACTCTCCCGATCCTCCCGAGATGACCTTCCGGGCCGTTGCCCTGGGCCTCTTCCTGGCGCTGGTCTTCGGCGCCGCCAACGCCTACCTCGGCATGAAGGCCGGGCAGACCATCGCCGCCACCATTCCCGCCGCGGTCATCGCCATCGCCGTCTTCCGCGTGATGGGCGGCGGCGTGCTGGAGCAGAACATCTCGCGCACGGCCGCTTCGGTGGGCGAGGCTCTGGTCGCCGGCGCCATCTTCACCATCCCCGCCTTCATGATGGTGGAAATCGACGGCCAGCATCTGTGGGCGGACCTCCGCCAGCACTATTGGCAATCCATGCTCATCCTGCTGGTGGGCGGGCTCATCGGCGTTTTCTTCATCATCGTGCTGCGCCGTCCGCTGTGCGTGGAAAGCGACCTGCCGTTTCCCGAGAGCGTGGCCTGCGCCGAGGTGGTGAAATCCGGCCAGCATGGCGGCGACGCGCCCAAGTACGTCTTCGGGGCCATGGGCTTCGCCGGGCTGCTGCAAGTCCTCACCTCCGACAAGGGCTTTCAGATTTTCCGCGAATATGTCGAAGGATTCCTGGCGTTCCCGCGCTCCGTGGTGCATCACTTCGATTTCGACAAGAAACCCATCGGCGACGTGATCCACGGCGGCGGCATCTACTGGGCCACTCCCAGCTTTTCGCCGGCTCTGATTGGCATCGGCTACATCATCGGACCGGAGTACTCGGCGGTCAACGCCTCCGGCGGCGTGCTGGCGTGGTTCATCCTCATCCCGCTGCTGCTGTTCTTCGATCCCGACCTGCCCCGCCGCGCGGGCGTGGCTCCGGGCGCGGGTTGGGACGTGCTGGCCAATTCCGTGTGGTACAACATCGTGCGTCCCATCGCCGTGGGAGCCATGCTGGTGGGGGCCTGCAACACCCTGTTTTCGATGCGCCATTCCATCGCGCAATCGATAGCCGGAGCGTTCGGGGCCTCCGCGCGGGCAGCTAAGGAAGGCCAACACCTGGAGCGCACCGACCGCGACATTCCCTTCCAATGGCTGGCTTTCGGCGTAGCGGTGTTATCGGTGGCGGTCACCGTCATCTATCACAACTTCACGGGTAGCTGGACCTCCGCCATCATCGCCGGACTGATCATGACGGTGGCCGGTTTCCTGCTCTCGGCGGTGGGCGGCTACCTGGTGGGGTTGGTAGGCAGCTCCAACCAGCCGCTCTCCGGGCTGACGCTTTCCGCCCTGGTGCTTTCGGCGCTGGTGATGCTGGCCATCGGGGCCAAGGGAATGCCGGGCGTGGCCGCGGTGCTGGGCGTGGCCAGCGTGGTGGCCTGCGCGTGCTCGGTCTCGGGATCGCTGATCCAGGATCTCAAGGCCGGCTACCTGCTGGGCGGCACGCCCTGGAAGATGCAGGTGGTCGAGATCGCCGCGGTGGGCGTGCTCTCGCTGTTCCTGATGCTGCCCATCGTGCTGCTGCACGAAGCCAACCTGGCCACCGGCGGCATTGGCGGGCGGGCGCTGCCGGCCCCGCAAGCCGGCCTGATGGCGCAGCTTGCCAAGGGGATTGTGGGCGGGCAGATGGCCTGGGGGCTGATCGCCATCGGAGCGGCCTTCGGCATCGCCCTGATCATGTGCGGCGCCAAGTCGCCCATGCTCATCGCGGTGGGTATGTACCTGCCGTTCAGCACCGTTTCCGCCATCTTCGTGGGCGGCGTAATCAAGTGGGCGCTGGACCGCCTCACCGCCGGGCGCGAGGCCGGCGAGCGCGCCAAAATCGAAGAGAAAGGCACCCTACTTGCCTCCGGGCTGATAGCCGGCGAAGCGCTCATGGGGATAATACTGGCGGTGACTTTCCTGGCGGGCGTCAGCTCGTTCACCAAGGCGCTGACCGGCTCGGGCGAGCTGCCGTTCTTTCCGGCCTGGGGCGGATGGTTGTCGCTTCTGGGCTTCGCCTTGGTGGCGTGGGTGTTGATTCGAATTCCGCTGCGCTCGAAGGAGACCGGATGAAACGGGTTCTATGGCTCGCGCTGGCGGCCGCGGTCGCGCTAGCGCAGACCGCGCCCACCGCGCGGCAGATCGCCGGCCGTCTAACGGCCAACGATCTGAAAGCCGATGTCTCCTTCCTGGCGTCCGACGCTCTGGAAGGCCGAGCGACTCCTTCCAGGGGCCTGGACATCGCAGCCGAGTACATCGCCGCCCAGTTCCGGCGCGCGGGCCTGGAACCCGCCGGCGACGACGGATATTTCCAAACCGCCGCTATCGAATCCTTCGAGCCCCACAAGCTGCGCAACGTGGTGGGCGTGCTGCGCGGGTCGGACCCGGTGTTGAAAGATACCTGCCTGGTGATTTCGGCGCACTACGATCACCTGGGAATGCGCGCCGAAGGAGAGGACCGCATTTACAACGGGGCCGATGACGATGCCAGCGGCGTAGCCACGGTGATCGAAGCCGCCGCCGCGCTGGCCGCGCTGCCGGTCCGACCCAAGCGCTCCATCGTTTTCCTGGCGCTTTTCGGAGAAGAGGTGGGCCGGATCGGCTCCCGATACTACGTGCAGCACCCGGTTTTCCCGGCCGCTAAGACCATCGCCGACGTCAACCTGGAGCAACTGGGACGCACCGACGATGACGAGGGGCCGCGCGTGGGCCAGTTCAACCTCACTGGGTTCGACTACACCACCATGGCGCCGGTTTTCCGCCAGGCGGCCGAGGATGCCGGCGTTCGCGCGGTGAAGGACGAAAAAAACAGCGACGCCTACTTCTCGCGCAGCGATAACGCCATGTTCGCCGAGACCGGCATTCCTTCCACCACCGTTTCCGTGGCCTATATGTTTCCGGATTATCACGCGGTGGGCGACGAATGGCCCAAGCTGGATTACGACAACATGGCCAAAGTGGACAGCGCCATCGCCCTGGCCGCCTTCCGCTTGGCGGATTCGGCCGAAACCCCTCGATGGAATTCGGGTAACCCAAAGACGGCGCGGTACATCGAGGTCCGGCGGGCGCCCCGGTAATTCTTCGCTCCCGCCGCCGCTACAATAATCTTTGGCCAGAAGGCGATTTTTCGTGGACGCCATCCGCGGCGGGATGGCGGAAGTGAGCGGCGACGACGCACGACACCTCACCCGCGTGCTGCGCGCCGAAGCGGGGCAACGTTACGAGATCACGGACGGCCAGGCGGCGTATCTCGCGGAAATCGCCGAGGCGCGCGGCCCGCGCGTGGTTTTTCGCGTGGTCGAGCCCATCGCTTCCACCGCGCCAATGGCGCTAGTCACGCTATGCGCCGCGCTGGTCAAATTCGACCGCTTCGAATGGACCATCGAGAAGGCCACCGAGCTGGGCGTGGAGGCCATTCTGCCGGTAGAGGCCGAGCGCAGCGAGAAGGGGCTGCTGGAGGCTTCGCGGAAGCGCGCCGCCCGCTGGGAGCGCATTGCTCGCGAAAGCAGCCAGCAGGCCCGCCGGGTGGCGGCGCCGCGCATCCTCGAAGCCGTGTCGTTCGAACGCGCGCTTGGGCAACCCGCCGGCCATCGCTATTTCCTCGACGAGAACGCGGCCCCACCGCTGCTCCGCGTTCTGCCGGCGGCCCAGGCCGCGGGGGAAAGCGTGGCCCTGCTGGTGGGGCCCGAAGGCGGCTGGACCGGCCCCGAGCGCGCCCAGGCCGCCGCCGCCGGCTGGCAGCCCGCTGGGCTGGGCCCCCTGGTGCTCCGCGCGGAAACCGCCGCCATAGCGGCGCTGGCGGTAGTGGTGAACGCGTGGATGCGGTAGCCAGCGCCAGCACCCGCTCCTTTACGGTCGCGGCTCGTTAGAAACCTGGCGAGCCGCGACCGTGAGGGAGCGGTTGGCGCAGCGGTAGCCAGCCAGCGCCCGCTCCCTTACGGCCGCGGCTCGTTAGAAACCTGGCGAGCCGCGACCGTGAGGGAGCGGTTGGCGCAGCGGTAGCCAGCGCCAGCGCCCGCTCCCTTACGGCCGCGGCTCGTTAGAAACTTGGCGAGCCGCGACCGTGAGGGAGCGGTTGGCGCAATGATTCCGGAACGAGTCCCAAGCGTCCGTGCGAGACTGGAAAATGATGACCGCGACCCGATACGTTCATGGCTATTCCACCCGCGAGGCCGTCCGCCTCGCCGACCAGGCCAAGACGCTCGGCGGCCTGCTGCACCACGACACATCTTACCCGCCGGGCGCCCGCGTTCTCGAATGCGGTTGCGGCACGGGCGCACAGACCGTTTTTCTGGCGGCCAACAGTCCCGGCGCCCGGATTGTCTCCGTCGATCTGTCTCCGGCGTCGGTCGAGCAGGCGAAGGCCCGGATTCGGACAGCCGGGTACAGCAACGTCGCCTTCCAGGTGGCCGACCTCTTCGACCTGCCCTTTGAAGAGAACAGCTTCGATCATGTCTTCATCTGCTTCGTTTTGGAGCACCTGTCCGCGCCCCTTGACGCCCTTCGCCTCCTGAGACGGGTGTTGCGGCCGGGAGGAACCATCACCGTCATCGAGGGCGACAACGGCTCCTGGTATTGCCATCCCCAGACGCCGGAGGCCTCGCGCACGGTCGAATGCCTGATCGAAATCCAGGCCCGCCTGGGAGGGGATTCGCTGATCGGGCGGCGCGTCTACCCGCTGCTGGTCGAAGCCGGCTTTCGCCAGGCGCAAGTGAGTCCGCGGATGGTCTATGTGGACGCCAGCCGGCCCGAACTCGTCGAGGGCTTCTCGAAGAATACCTTCATCGCCATGGTGGAAGGAGTTCGCGAACAGGCCCTTTCGCTCGGCCTCATCGACGCGCAGGCGTGGGACCGGGGCATCGCCGATATGTACCGCGCAACGGCTCCGGGCGGGACCTTCTGCTACACGTTTTTCAAAGGCATCGGGACGAAGTAGGCGCGCATCCGGCTATACTTGATCGTGACGGAGCCGCATGGACCGGTTGAAGCGCCGCCTGCTGTTTATCACCCTGGCGATCGTGGTGACCCTGGCGATCGGGACGGTGGGGTTCACTCTCATCGAGGGCTACCCGCCGTTCGACGCGTTTTACATGACCCTGATCACCATGACCACGGTGGGATACGCGGAAATCCATCCGCTCTCACACGCGGGCCGGGTCTTCAATTCGTTCCTGATCATGTTCGGCGTGACCACGATCTTCATCGCCGTGGGCGCCATGACTCAGACCATCATTGAACTGGAATTCGGCGATGCCATCGGCAAGCGCCGCAACAAACGCATGATCGACAAACTCAAAGACCACTACATTATCTGCGGCTACGGCCGTGTGGGCCAGGGCGCGGCGAAAGAACTGCGGCGGGAAGGGGTTCCGTTCGTGGTGGTGGATGTGAAGCCGGAGCGCGTGGAGCTGGCGATCCACGAGGGACTGCTGGCGGTGGCGGCGGATTCGACGCGCGATGAAACGCTTCACTCGGTGGGAATCGAGCGTGCGCGAGGCCTGGTGGCGGCGCTGGCCACGGACGCCGACAACCTGTTCGTCCTGCTATCGGCCAAGGGACTCAACCCCAGGATCTATGTGGCCACGCGCGCGGCCGAGGAAGGCGCGGAGGAGAAAATGCGGCGGGCCGGCGCCGACTCCGTTTTCGCGCCGTACTCGCTCACCGGGCATCGCCTGGCGCAGGCGCTTCTGCGGCCGCACGTGGTGCAGTTCCTGGATTTCGCCACCAGCGACATCGGCATCAACGTGGCGATTGAGCAGGTTCGCGTCGCGGAGGGCAGTCAAGCCGTATCGAAAACCATCCGCGAGGCGCAGTTCGGCCGCGATCTGGGCGTGATTGTGCTGGCCATCCGCAAGGGCGACGGCCAGATGCAGTTCAACCCGCCGGCCGATACCGCCATCCATTCCGGCGACTACCTGATCGCGATGGGGAAGCACGCCAGCCTGCACGCCCTGGAGGGAGTGCTGGCCGGGAAGCCGTGAGAGGACCAGTGGGCAGGCGGAAGGGCCTGCCCACAAGCCGGCAAGCAGATGGTTGCGCGCGATATATAATTAAGACCGGCGGATCTTATGTTCAGTCGTTTGCGGCGCTTCTTCGAATCCATCGTCTACGCTGGAATGCAGCCCAACGCCCCGTCGGCGGACTCCAAGAGTGGGAAATCCAGCCGTTTGCGGGGATGGCTGGATCGCTTTATCAATGGACGGGCGCCTTCCGACCCGTTTTACCTCACCAACCGCACCTGGAAACAGAAACTGAGGTCCAGCCTGTTGATCGCCATTCCCTGTGCGCTGCTGGCGGGAGTGGTGGCGCTGGGTTTGAGCCACCTGTACGCTCCCAAGACGGCGCCGCCAAGGCCGCCTACCCCCGCCGAGATTGCGGCCAGCATTCCAGTGGACCTGACAAAGGACGTAGACCCGACGCCCTTGGAAGCGCAGATCCAGGAGCTCCACCCCGATACCGTCGGATCGCCGAAACTTATCGGTACGCTGAGGAACAACACCGATCATACGATTGCCGTGGAGTTCGCGGTGGATCTCACGGACGTCCACTACTCCAAAGTGGATGCGGTCACGGTACGCGTCGAGAAGGCGCCGGCGAAGAGCGCCGTTCCGTTCCAGTTTCCCATCAAGGACGCCAACGCGGCCTATGCAGTGGTGCAGCCCGGGACCCTGCGGGTCATACATTAGGAGAGAGTTCACTTCATCCCCTGGCGGGCCTGGCCATGACGATAGCGGCCCTAGGAACTGATCGGGTTCCCAGTAGCGCCGACGGTCTTGCCGTCGGTGTTCCACCCGAGCGCAGCTCGGGCGGGCCGGGCATGCCCGGCCCCTACATCATGACCATGCTGGTGGACGTCCCATGACACCTGCGCGCGGGCCCAAGGACTACCTGCGGCTGGCGGCTCAGATCGGGTTGTTCGTGGTGGCGTATTGCGCCATGTTGTGGGTTCTGGGTTCTTTGCTCAGCGGGTTGGCGCAGAATCTGGTCGGCCCCTTTTTCGCGGGTCTGATCTCCGCCCTGATCGCCACGTGGCTGGCGCTGCGGATCTACGAAAACTTTTCGGTCGTCGATGTCGGGCTGTGGTGGAACCGGGCGTCGGCGGACAATCTGGCCCTGGGCTTGGCTGGCGGCGCCGCGGCGGCCTGCCTGGCGCTCGCGCCGCCCCTGGCGGTGGGCGCGGCGCACCTGATTCGCAGCCATCCGCCGGCCATCGATGGCCTGATTCTCGCGCTGGTGTGCGTGGCGGCCGGGTCGGCTGGAGAAGAAATCCTCTTTCGGGGATACGCCTTCCAGCTTCTGTTCGCCAACCTGGGTCCCTGGGCGTCCATTCTGCCGGTGGGGGTGGTGTTCGGCCTGGTGCACGCCGCCAACCCCGGGGCGTCTCCCTTGGGCCTGGTGAACACGGCGGGGTTCGGCGTGCTGTTTGGGTACGCCTACATGCGAAGCCGCGACCTGTGGCTGCCCATGGGGCTGCACATTGGCTGGAACCTGGCCCTGCCGCTGCTCGGGGTGAACCTCAGCGGGATTACAATATTTAAGGAGATCGCGGGTTACGAGATGGCGTGGCGCGCCGGCCGCCTGTGGAGCGGCGGGGACTATGGCCCGGAAGCCAGCCTTTTGACTTCCGTGGCGCTGATCCCTTTGTTTCTGTTCCTCTGGAAGGCTCCGGTTCGCCGTCAACGCTCGCCCCTTACCGATCCGCCCGCGGAGAGTGTCCCATGCGAGCCTTCGCCGCCATTGCCGTCCTGAGCTTGCTTCCCAGCGTTGCGCCGGCGGGCGGCAAGCTCACGTTTGACGACCGCGTGGAGCTGACGCGCGGCCTCATGGCGGAATACGCCACCGCCCAGGTGCTGCTGCCGGTCTCCAGGAAGGCGCTCGAGTTCGACGCATCCGGCAGCTACGACAAGACCGCCTGGGCCGAGATCGCCAAGACCGAGGGCCCGGCCGCCCGCAAGGGCGACACCCTGCAGGTGACCAAGATCGATATCGGGAGCGATCGCATCGAGCTGCAGATCAACGGCGGGTACAACGGCGGCCGCAAATGGTATCGAAATGTCAGGGTTGCGGGCGGCCCAACCTACAATCCGACGCAAGTCCCGATAGGCCCCGACGATACCAATGCTCCCCGCGGCACTTCGCTCGTGATCCTGTTTCACAAGCCGCTCGAGGCGATCAAGTCCGCCGACATCAAGAAGATGCTTGCGCCGGTGATGGATTTTGAAAAGCACAGCGTCACGGAGCTGTACGTCGAGAACCTGCCGCCGGAGATGCAGAAAGCGATTCGCGAAAAGCGGGCCCTGGTGGGGATGGATCGCGAGCAGGTGCTTCTGGCCATGGGCCACCCGGTCCACAAATCCCGCGAGACCAAGGATGGCATCGAGGAGGAGGATTGGGTGTACGGCCAGGCGCCGGGCAAATTCACCTTTGTGACCTTCAACGGCGACAAAGTGATCCGGGTGAAAGAGGAGTATGCCGGCCTCGGCACCGAGCTGTCCGAGCCGGGCGGCCGGTGATTGTACCAGCATCCATTCTGGCGGCCGTGCCGCGGTCCGAAGAACAAGCGCGACAGACGACAAACGCCGATCGTCTGTCCCACCCCGAATGAACTTTTCCGGCGGCTCACCGTATGACTATCTTACGCGCCTCGGCGCACTATCATGCTGGAAGCTCGATCCCTCAAGAAGAGTTACGGCCCTCTGGTGGCCGTGGATGGCGTTAGCCTGCGCGCCGGAAAAGGCGAAATCATCGGATTATTGGGCCCCAATGGCGCCGGCAAAACCACCACCGTCTCCATGATCGCGGGGCTTCTGCGACCGGATTCGGGCGAAGTCCTCATCGGCGGGCGGCGGCTGCAGGGCGATACCGATCCGCTGAAGCGCCAGATCGGCCTCGCGCCCCAGGATGTCGGGCTGTACGAGGAACTCTCCGCGCGCGACAACCTGGCGCTATTCGGCGCGCTCTACGGCCTGGGCGGCGCCGCATTGAAGCGGGCCATGGGGAGAGTGCTCGAGCTGGTGGGCCTGGCTGACCGGGCCAAGGACAAGGTGGCCGGTTTCAGCGGCGGCATGAAGCGCCGTCTGAACATGGCCGCCGCGCTGCTGCACGATCCGCAGGTGCTGCTGCTCGACGAGCCCACCGTGGGCGTGGACCCGCAGAGCCGCAACGCCATCTTCGACAACCTAGAAACCCTGCGCCAGGCCGGCAAGACGCTGCTCTATACCACGCACTACATGGAAGAGGCGGAGCGCCTTTGCGACCGGCTGGTAATCATCGACCATGGCAAAGTGGTTGCCGATGACACGCTGCAGAGGCTGCACAAACTGATGCCGGCGGCGAGCCTGCTCACCGTGGAGCTGGCCGACGCTCATGAAGACTCCTACCTGCTCGAAGAACTCGGCAAGTTGCCTGGAGTGCAGTCGGCCGAGATGCGGGGGGCCTCGCTGAAGATCGGCCTGGGCGATCTTTCCACGGAAGCGCCGCACGTGCTCGCATGGCTGGTCGAGCGCGGCCACCCCTTCCAGCACGTGGCGAGCGAGCAGGCCAGCCTGGAATCGGTTTTTCTCACCCTCACCGGAAGGAGCCTGCGCGACTGATGTTCCGACCTTTTCGGGCCCTGGTCCGCAAGGACCTCAAGCTGTACTTCTCCAACCGGCGCGCTTTGCTGATGAGCATCGTGGCGCCCATCGCCTTCGCCTCGTTCTTCGGCTACCTTTTCGGCGGGAGCGGGAGGCAGACGGAAACCGCGCGGATTCCGGTGCTGGCTGTCGATTCCGACGGCAGCGCCATTTCGCGCGAAATTGTGGCGCGCCTCACTTCCGACAAAGCGCTGGAGGTTAAGCCCGCGACGCTCGCGGCGGCGCGCGAGGCGGTGCGCAAGGGCAAGGCCACGGCCGCCATCTCGATTCCACAAGGCTTCGGCGACGCTGCGGCCAAGGCCTTCTTCCGTGCCGGGGACAAGCCGGAAATCGGGGTGATGTACGACCCCTCGCACGCCTCCGAATCGAGCATGATCCAGGGGATGCTGGCCGGCCATGTGATGGAGGCGGTAAGCAAGGAGATGTTTAACGGCCCCACCGGCCGCCAGTCGGTGAAGGATTCGCTGGCCCAGGTGGAAGGCGCCGAGGGGATGACCCCCGAGATAAAGAAGAGCCTGACTCAAATGCTGCGCGGCGTGGAAGGGTTTAACCAGGCGCGCGCCAGCCAGGCGCAGGGTTCGGATGCCTTGGATCAGGGCATCAGCATGCCCTTCCAGGTGAAGACCGAAGCGGTGACCTCGGGGACCGGCATCCTCTACAACGGCTACGCCCACTCTTTCGGCGGCATGGGCATCCAGTTCATTTTGATGATGGGAATCGAGCAGGGCGTAGCGATGCTGTACCTTCAGCGCAGCGGCGTTTGGAAGCGGCTGCGCGCGGCGCCGCTCTCTCGCGGCGTACTGCTGGGCAGCCGGGCGGCCAGCGCGGCCCTCACTTCGATGTACGTTTTGCTGGTGCTGTTCGCCTTCGCAAGAGTGGTGTTCGGCGCGCGGATACTAGGGAGCTGGGCGGGTTTCCTGGGCGTCTGCCTGGCGTTTTCGCTGATGGCCGGGACTTTCGGATTGCTGATCGCGGCCCTGGGCAAGACGCCCGAGGCCACCCGCGGCCTGGCCATCTTCGCTACCCTGCTCATGGTCATGCTGGGCGGCGCATGGGTGCCCACCTGGGTCTTCCCCCAGTGGCTGCAAAAGGTGGCGCTGATTATGCCCGCCCGCTGGGCCATGGACGGCCTCGACGCCACCACCTGGCGCGGGCTGGGCTTTTCCGCCGCCGCCGGGCCCATCGCCGCGCTCCTGGGCTTCACCCTGGTGTTCGGCCTGCTGGCATGGATGCGCTTCCGCTGGGAAGCGGAAGGCTGAAGGCGCCGACAAGACAAGGCCCGACGCTGCACGGCGGAGCGCACCTTCGGCGGCGCGGCCACGCTCCGGAGGGCGGTTTTGGCCGATCGCCACAAGCGAAAGCGGGCCGCCAGAAGGAGCCTTAAGCGCTTCCTGGGGAGTTCCTTTCGCAGGCCAAGAGCCTGCCCCACGTCAGACCAGGACTGACCGGTCGGGCTCGCGCGGGTCGTAGCGCACTGTCAGTGCGCAGTTTTTCAGCCGCTCGGCGGCGGCTTGGGCGTCGGGCTCGTGCAAGAAACGCCATGTCCCGCGCCCGCCATAGCGCTCACCAGCCACGTAGAAGTTGTAGGTAAAGGCTAGCGCATGGCATGGCAGAACGCTGAACGGGTACTCCAGTACCCTGAAGCTGATCACGTTGGCGGCTGCGACAGGCCACGAAGTCCTGGGAAATCGCCTACGGAGGGCCCAGGCCTGGAGCGCGGCGAAAACCACCATCCAGAAAACCAGCAAAAATAACGCGACGCCTACGCGACGGCGGAGCAGCCAGTAGCACACTTGCCACACCGGCTGGCCGAACACGACGATGCGCGTAAAAAGAACCCGTCCGTTAATCTTCCGCTCAGGTCTCATGCGGTTGCTCCGCCGCGTTTGCGTGGATAATCGAGTAAGCCTCTCTTATTAGGCCCTCTAGCTCACGAGTATCGCCGAGCACGCCGCGACTGTCAACGAGGTTCCATGTCGCCCGGGTGATCGGGGATGGTTGTGTACCGATTCATGGTGGGACTGAACCAGATTTCGTGGCTGCCCGCGGCCTGACGGTCAAACTCGAAGCCGCACGCCTTCAGCCTCCGGGCGATCTCTTTGTGTCGGAATCCCGCCAGACGGCCCATTGTGCGGCGATCACGATGGTGTGGTCCCGGCGGTTTCGCCGTCGGCGTTACCACCGGGAGCTTGCGCTTGTTTCGGGCTTCACTAAGTCCGTGGCCAGGAACGTTACAATCAGGATCTCGGACGAGGCCGCTCTTTGGGCTCGGCGACAGGCCGCCGAGGAGAACACGTCGGTGTCCCGGCTGGTGGGTGAGATGCTGGAACGCCACATGCGATTGAGCGACCACTATTGGCGGGGCGTTCGATCATTGGAAATCGAATCGCCCATTGGCTGGCGCTGGCGCGGCTGGACGCCTAAGCCGCGAGGAAGCGCATGAGCGCCGGGAGGCCGGTGCCCGCGTCACAGAATATACCGGCTCAAATCCTGGTCTTTGACGATGTCGGCTAACTGCTTGCGGACATAAACCGCGTCCACCTTCACGGTTTTCTTCTTCAGGTCGGGGCCTTCGAAGGAAATCTCCTCGAGCATCTTCTCCATGATGGTGTGCAGGCGGCGGGCACCGATGTTCTCCGAGCTTTCGTTCACCTGCGCGGCGAATTTGGCCACCTCCGCCAGGGCGTCGTCGGCCAGCAGGAGCTTGATGCCTTCTGTTTCGAGCAGGGCCACGTACTGCTTGGCCAGGGCGTTCTTAGGCTCCTTGAGGATGCGGATGAAATCGTCCACTGTCAGCGACTTCAACTCCACGCGGATGGGGAAGCGGCCCTGCAGCTCGGGGATCATGTCGCTGGGCTTGGAGACGTGGAACGCGCCGGCGGCGATGAACAGGATGTGGTCCGTGCGCACGAACCCGTAGCGGGTGTTGACGGTGGTGCCCTCGACTATGGGCAGAATGTCGCGCTGCACGCCCTCGCGGCTCACGTCGGGTCCGTGGCCGGATTCGCGTCCGGCGATCTTGTCGATTTCGTCGAGGAAGATGATGCCGCTCGATTCCACGCGCTCCAGGGCCACGCGGGTGACCTGGTCCATGTCGATGAGCTTCTGCTCCTCCTCCTGCACCAGGTAATCGAGCGCTTCGGCCACGCGCATTTTGCGCTTGCGCGCCTTCTGGCCGAAGATATTGGGCAGCATGTCCTTGATATTGATGCCCATTTCCTCGATGCCGGTGTTGGTGGTGATTTCAAAGCTGGGCGCGCGGTCCTTGACCTCGATTTCCACCAACCGCTCGTCGAGTTTGCCCTCGCGCAGGCGCTCGCGGAGTTTCTCGCGGGTGCGCTCGACGCTTTCGCTGGGCTCGGGCTGAGGCGGCATGAGCAGGTCGAGGAGGCGGTCTTCGGCGTTCAGCTCGGCGCGGTCGGCCACTTCGTCCAGGCGCTCCTCGCGCACCATGTCGATGGCGATGTCCACCAAGTCGCGGATCATGGACTCGACGTCGCGCCCCACGTAGCCCACTTCGGTGAACTTGCTGGCCTCCACCTTGAGGAAGGGCGAATTGGCCAGACGGGCCAGGCGGCGGGCCAGCTCGGTCTTGCCCACGCCGGTGGGGCCGATCATGAGGATGTTCTTGGGCATCACCTCATCGGCCATTTCGGGGGCCAGCTTCTGGCGGCGGATGCGGTTGCGCAGGGCGATGGCCACCGCGCGCTTGGCTTCGGCCTGCCCGATGACGTGCTTATCCAGCTCGCGCACGATTTCGCGGGGAGTGAGCTCGTCCAACAGGGGCTCTTCGTCCACCGACTGGCCGGGCAGGTAGATCACCATTACTCGAGCTCCTCGTAGGTCACGTTCTCATTGGTGTAGATACAGATCCGGCCGGCGATGGCCATGGCTTCCTCGGCGATGCGGCGCGCCGAAAGCTTGGTGTTGCGCAGCAGGGCGGTGGCCGCGGCCATGGCGAAGGGCCCTCCCGAGCCGATGGCCGCCACACCCTCGTCGGGCTCGATCACATCGCCGTTCCCGCTCACCAGGTAGGTGCACTTGGCGTCGGCCACCAGCAGCAGGGCTTCCAGGTGGCGCAGCACGCGGTCCGTGCGCCATTCCTTGGCCAGCTCCACCACCGAGCGCGGCAGGTTGCCGTTGAACTGCTCGAGTTTCGATTCGAAGCGCGCAAACAGGGCGAAGGCGTCCGCGGTGGATCCCGCGAAACCAGCGACGATCTTATCGTTGTAGAGCCGGCGCAGTTTGCGGGCCGTGCCCTTGATGACTTCCTGGCCGAGGGTCACCTGCCCATCTCCGGCCATCACCACTTTTTCGTCGCGGCGGACGCAAATCACCGTCGTCGACCGCATTTTTTCTCGCATCGTATGTGTGACTCCAGTTTAACCCAGCGGACAAGCGCTTCCGTGGAGCGGGCCTCCGGCCTGCCATGCCGGCATCCATGCCGGCATTCTTGTGGCCACTTCTATCGAAACGAGACTTCCTCGCCCTTCACGACGGAATGTCTGGCTAGCGCGGCGTTCTTGGCCGGGAAATCGGCGCGGAAATGGGCCCCGCGGCTTTCCTGCCGCGCCAGCGCGCAGCGGGCTATCAGCCAGGCCACCTGCTGCATGCTTCGCGCTTCGGCGTAGTGAGGGCCCACGGGAGACGGCGGCGCTTCATAGTGTTCGAGGCGGGCGCGAGCGGCGCGCAGGCCCTCGCCCTGGCGCACGATGCCGCACTGCTCCCAGGCGATCCGTTGGATTTCCGCTGGCGGCAGGCCGCCGGGTCCGCTATGCACGGGTCCGGAGACGCTCGCGGGCGGAGGGACGCCGGCGCATTCGCGCATGGCGCGGCCCGCGCGCGCGCCGAAGACCACGCCTTCGAGCAGCGAGTTGCTGGCCAGCCGGTTGGCGCCGTGCACTCCGGTGCAGGCGGCCTCGCCGGCGGCGAATAGGCGCGGAAGGCTGGTGCGGCCGTTCAAATCCGTGCGCACGCCGCCCATGGCGTAGTGCGCCGCCGGCGCGACCGGCGCGGCCTGGCTTCCCAGGTCGATTCCGTACTTGAGGCAGGTTTCGTAAATGCGCGGAAAACGGTGGCGCACGAACTCCGCCCCGCGATGGGAGATGTCGAGGTACACATGGAGCGCGCCGGTACGGGCCATTTCCGCGGCGATGGCCCGCGCCACCACATCGCGCGGCGCGAGTTCCTTGAGCGGATGGCGCGTTTCCATAAACCGCTCGCCCAGGGTGTTGCGCAGAATGGCGCCTTCGCCGCGCAAGGCCTCCGACAGCAGAAAGCGGGGCGCGCCTTCCAGGGCCAGCGCGGTGGGATGAAACTGCACGAATTCGATGTCCGAGATCTCCGCGCCGGCGCGCCACGCCATGGCCACGCCGTCGCCGGTGGCCACATCCGGGTTGGTGGTATTGAGAAACACGTGGCCCAGGCCGCCGGTGGCCAGCAGCACAGCGCGCGCCAAGACCGGAATGGCGGCGCGCGCGCGGGCGTCGTAGACCTCGGCCCCGGCCACGCCATCCTGGAGCAGCAGTTCGGTGGTGGCCGCGAAGCTGCGGAATTCGATGTTGGGAAGCGAGGCCGCCTTGTGGTACAAAGTGCGCGCGATCTCGTGGCCGGTGGAATCGCCCTGCGCGTGCAGCACGCGGTTGCGGCTGTGGGCGCCTTCGCGGGTGAAAGCCAGGCGCGAACCCTCGCGGTCGAACTCGGCCCCCCATCCGATCAACTGCCGGATGGCCGCCGGCCCTTCCTCGACCAGCGCGTGCACGGCCGCGCGCTCGCAAAGGCCGTCTCCCGCCGCCAGCGTGTCGCGCTCGTGCAGCGCGATTTCATCGTCGTCGCTCAACGCCACGGCGATGCCGCCCTGCGCATATTCGGAGGAAGATTCCCGCAAGCTGTCCTTGGCGATTATCAGGACGCGGCCCGCTTCCGCCAGCTCGATGGCGGCGCTCAGCCCAGCCACCCCCGCTCCGATTACCAGAAAATCCGGGTTCATTCGCTACTGCGATGATAGCAGGGCGCCTCTATGCGCCCACGACCCTCCCCCGAAAACGTCTTGACGCGGAGAAAGACAAGGAAGTGGGTCGGGTTTATTGGCTGGGTGTTTGGCCTTCGTTGTACTCTCTGTCTCTTTCCCCGTCCCGGCTTTCTCCGCGTCTTAGCGTCTCCGCGTCAAAAAGGGGGTTCGGCCCGCCTCACGTTGCCGCGCGTGGTACAACTTCGGTATGCCTTCCTTTCGCGTCGAAACTCCGCACGGTAGTTACTCCGTGGCGGTGGAACGCGGCATCATCGGCCAACTGGCCGAACGCCTCCCGCCCAAGCGGGGCAAGCTCTTCGTGGTTTCCACCCAAGACGTGTGGCGGCATCAGGGCGCGGCCCTGACGCGCGGCCTGGCGGGAGAGGACCACGAACTGATTTTCCTGCCCGGCGGCGAAGACCGGAAGCGCCTGGCGCCGCTCGAAGCGGCGGCCGAAGAGATGGTGCGCCGCGGCGGCGACCGCTCCAGCCTCATCATCGCCTTTGGCGGCGGCATTGTCACCGATATGGCGGGGTTCCTGGCGGCCATTTTCATGCGCGGCATCCCCGTGATTCAGGTCCCCACCACGCTGCTGGCGCAGGTGGACGCGGCCATCGGCGGCAAGACCGGCGTCAACCTGGTTGCGGGCAAGAACCTGGTGGGCAGCTTCCACCAGCCGCTCGATGTGGCCATCGACCCGGCGGCGCTCGAGACCCTCCCCGAACGCGAATTCCGCGCCGGGCTGTTCGAGATTCTCAAGGCCGGCGTGATCCGCGACGCCCCGCTGTTCGCTTTCCTGGCGGAACGTAGCGCGGAGGTGCTGGCGCGCCGGCCCCATGCCGTGGACCGCATCATCGCCGACGCCGTGCGCATGAAGGCGGAGGTGGTTTCCGCCGACGAGCGCGAAGGCGGCCTGCGCCGCATCCTGAACCTGGGCCACACCTTCGGCCACGCGCTCGAAGCCGAAACCGGCTACACCCGCTTCCTGCACGGCGAGGCCGTGGCATTCGGTATGCGCGCCGCGGTCTGCCTGGGCCAAAGCGCGGGTTACCTTTCGGCCGAAGACAGCGTGGAGATTCTCGGGCTGCTCGATCTCTATGGCCCCGTCCCGCCGCTCGATGGGATTCGCGCCGGGAACCTGCTGGCCCGGTTGGTTCACGATAAGAAGACCGTGCGGGGCGCGGTGCACTTCGTTCTGCCGGTGCGCATCGGCGAGGCGGCCGTGGTTTCCGGCATCGACGAGCGGCTCGTGCTGGAAGCCATCCGCGGCGCCTTGTCATGAAGGGCACGACCCCGCCGGGAATGCACACCGAGCGCGAAGCCGCGGCCTGGGTCCGCGGAATGTTCGCGCGCGTGGCGCATCGCTACGACCTGGCCAATCACCTGCTTTCCTTCAACATCGACCGCCGCTGGCGGGCCCACGCGGTGCGCCGCCTTTTGAAACAGGAGAGAGAGAGCGCGCTCGATATCTGCTGCGGCACGGGCGACCTGGCGCTGGCGTTGAGCCAGGCATCGTCCGGAGTGGTGATGGGCTCCGACTTTTGCCATCCCATGCTGGTGGCGGCGCGCGACAAAATCGCGCGGCGCCGCGCGCCCATCGCTCTCTTCGAAGCCGACGCGCTGAGCCTTCCTTTGCGGGACGCTTCGCTCGATTTGATCACCGTGGCCTTCGGATTCCGCAACCTGGCGAACTACCAGGCCGGGCTGATCGAGATGCGCCGCGTGCTGCGCCCGGGGGGGATGGCGGCCATCCTCGAGTTCTCGCGGCCTCCCAACCCGCTGTTCGCGGCTCTCTACCATTTCTATTCGCGCCGGATTCTGCCGTGGATCGGCGGAGCAATTTCCGGCTCGCGCGACGCCTATCGGTATCTGCCGGAATCAGTGGGCAAGTTCCCAGAGGCGCCGGAACTGGCGGACGATATGCGCCGGGCGGGATTCGCCAACGTGAGCTTCGAATATCTCACGGGAGGGATTGTGGCGCTGCATTTGGGAGAGCGGTAGCGGCCCGGGCCGCGGTTATCAGGCCGACCTTCGCGAAGGTTGAGCGCGGACTTCTTCGAGCGGCTTCAGCGGCACGATCCGCGCGACGCGTTCCATGACCTTCTTGTCCCGCGCGGCCCTTTTTAGATCGTACTCGGCTTGCAGGCGCATCCAGAATTCCGGCGTGCCGCCAAACAGACGGGCGACCTTCAGGCACATCACAGCGGACAGAGGCTTTCGCCCGGCCAGTGAACCATCTGGCGCGACACGCCAAGCGCTTTCGCCGCGGCTGTGACGGACGGGCTCACCTCTGGGAAGATGTCTTCCCTGATGATCTCGCCCGGATGCACACGCGGCAATCCATTCTTTCTCTTCATTTCTTCCGCCTCAATGGTACTCCTGAAAATCGATTTCGGCTGGCCATCAGACTACGTCCGCGCCGCGCTGGTCCAGAAGTTCCCGCAACAGCGACCTGTGGCAGCGGCTCTCGTCCCGGCAGTAGCAGCCCAACGACAGATTGGCGTGATGCGACAGCGCCGCCAGCAAGTCCAGTTCGCGGCTGCGATCCGGCGCGCTCATCTCCCGCCGGAACTTGCGGCTGAATGCGGCCCACGCCCGCTCGTCCGCGGCTCCCAGGGCTTCCCGCACCAGTTCGGCGCTGGGCGACAGGTTCGGAAACCAGACGTCATAGTAGTCGAGCCGGGCGAAGTCGGACTTCGGAACGCCGCGCGGAGGCCGCCGCACTGTGCCGAGCCGCAGACCTTCGCCGGGCTTTCGAGGCGCGCCGAGTTGCACGATGAAGATGGCCATAAAGTCCCCCAACGCCAGTGTGCCACGTGGCGTGCGCGGCCGGCTCGGCTGGCTGCGGGATGAGGAGGAAACGGCCTCACGTACAATGAAGAGGTGTACCTTTCCATTGAGCTCGACAGGGAAGATGACGGCCGCTGGATTGCCGAGGCGCTGGAGCTGCCCGGCGTCATGGCATACGGAGAGACGCGCGAGGACGCCATCGGCAACACCGAAAGACTGGCCGTCGAGATGATCGCCGATCGGATCAAACACGACGAGCTGCCGCCATCAGCCCTCAATGTTTCGTTCCAGGCGCTGAGTGAGCGACCGGCCGGCGACTAAAGCGCGCCGGGTGCTCGCCGCCTTGGAGCCTGACAGGAAACAATCAGTTCAATTGGCGGCAACCGCTCCCTCACGGTTGCGGCTCATTAAGAGCCTGGCGAGCCGCGACCGTCAGGGAGCGGTTGGAATGGTTATTCCATGACAAGCCTTAATGGCTCCCATAGGCTGTTGGCTTGTCAAGGTTGGCCGGACTATGAGTTCGCGTTTCACGACAATGACGAATTAGGCCGCAGGATCTTGAGCCGTGTCGCAAGGCATACGGGCGTGCGGCCCGAAGATCTGTAAGATACCTGGCCTTTGGCCTCTGACGCGGTCTTCACAGAAGCAATCTGGAGTACAATAGCAGCAGCAATCGGATGCCGGGGCGCAAAATGCGCCTCTCCGCTTTCGGGCCGCCGAGATTACTCTGATCGGTAAATCAGCGATAACGGGAAATCATCGTGATACTCGAAACTTGTCCTGGGATGGGGCCATTCACCCGAACAGCGGACCACCAAGTCCCGGTGATGAAGGCGGCATGTGTTCTTTCCCCGGACGTTCCCGCGCGGTTGGACAAGGTATATGAGCAGGCGTTCCACGTCGTCAATAAGTTGGGGTGTGAGCCGTCTCGACGTATGGAACCCGGCGACAAGCGGCTTCAGGCTGCTGCCTTCCTCCCGCGCCAGCCGAGCCAGCCTGTCCTTCGACTGGCAAAGGAGGCGGCCTTTGATCGTCTGCCGGCCGGACTTCCCGATATAGAGGACCTCGCGGCTTCTCGACTCACGGATGAGATACAGGGCATTCCTTGCCTGCAAGACAAGCGGATCAACGGGTTGCCAGAACAGCTCGATCTCGCTGGTCGGCTCGCTCCGGAAGTTCAGCGTTCGCTTCACCCTAACACGCTTCCGTAAAGCACGACTATACCACCCATGAATTTGAGACTCCGCACCATGTCCGAGATCGAGCTGTCAGGCGAGAGAGCGGGCTCTTCAGCGGAGTTGCGGTCTCCATCCCGCCAATCGGGAGCTTGGCGTTCCCGGGGGCCGCCGACAGACGACAAAGAGCGATCGTCTGTCCCACATCGGCCGCGCCTCAGGCCGCCTCCGCGCCCGCTTTTAGCAGCGCGGCTTCCAGCTCTTCCTTGCCCAGATCCGTGCTGATGAACAGCTCCTGGCGCGCGCCCGCGCTCAGCGCTATCGCCTTCCAGCCGTTTTGCGTGGGCACCGTGACGCGCACTTTCACCTTGCCCCTGGCGTTGCGCACCGGCCGGATCACGCCGGGGATGACGGAGCGGATAGCGGGGTTCGCATGCAGCAATTCCTCGAGAATGGCGCGCACGCCATCGATGATGCTGTGCTCCACCTTGAGGCGGTCTCCGGCCGCGCGCAGGCGCATTTAGGACCGTCCCCCGCCCACCAGCGGAACGAAGCGGCACAGGGTAGCCACGCGCGTGACAATCTCCCCATCGCGCTTGGTCACCACCAGCAATTCCTGGTCGTCCCACGCGCCCACGGGAATCACCAGCTTGCCGGGGTCGTTCAGTTGGTCGAGCAGGGCGGCGGGGATCTCGGAAGCGCCCGCGGCCACGGAAATTGCGTCGTAGGGCGCGAATTCGGGGTATCCGAACGAGCCGTCGCCGTGGATCGTAGTCACGTTGCGGCCATAGCCGGCGTCGCGCAGATTCTCGCGGGCCATCACGGCCAGCTTGGGAATTATCTCGATGGCGAACACGCGCGCCGCCAGCAGGCCCATCACGGCCGCGGCGTAGCCCGATCCGGCGCCGACCTCGAGAACCGTCTCGGAGCCGCTCAGTTCGAGCGACTCCGCCATGAGGGCCGTCATGTAGGGCTGCGAAATGGTCTGCCCGTAGCCGATGGGGATGGGCCCATCCTGGTATGCTTGCACGCGCTCTTCCGGCGGCACGAATCGCTCGCGGGGGATTTCGAGCATGGCGCCGAGCACGCGCTCGTCGCGGATGCCCCTGCGGCGCAATTGCGCGTCAACCATGTTGCGGCGCTCCGTGGCCCAGTGCGGGATCACGCCCACCCCCACCCTTATAATAGCTGTCATGGCGCGCCTGATTACGTTGATTCCTGGAGACGGCATTGGGCCGGAAGTGGCGGATGCCGCCGTTCTGGCGGTGGAGGCCGCGGGCGCGGAAGTGGAGTGGGATCGGGTGGAAGCCGGGGCGCGCGCGCTGGCCGAGCAGGGTCAACTAATCCCCGACGACGTGTACGCATCGCTCGAAGTCACGCGCGTGGGCTTGAAGGGCCCCACGGCCACGCCCATCGGCGGAGGCCATCGGAGCATCAACGTGGCGCTGCGCAAGAAACTGGGGTTGTATGTCAACTTTCGGCCGGTGAAAATGCTCCCCGGCCTGAAGACGCGCTACCGGGACCTGCCGCTGGACATGGCCATTTTCCGCGAGAACACCGAAGACCTCTACGCCGGCCTGGAACACGAAGTGGTTCCGGGGGTGGTGGAGAGCCTCAAGATCATCACCCGTACCGCTTCCTTGAAGATTGCGCGGGCCACCTTCGAATACGCGCGCCGCGAAGGCCGGCGCAATGTCACCGCCATTCACAAGGCCAACATCATGAAGTTGAGCGATGGCCTGTTCCTGCAATGCTGCCGCGAGACGGCCGCGCGGTTTCCCGAGACCGCCTATAACGAATTGATTGTGGACAACGCCTGCATGCAGCTTGTGATGCGGCCGGAGACCTTCGACCTGCTGCTGCTGCCCAACCTGTACGGCGACATAATTTCGGACCTGGCGGCGGGGTTGGTTGGGGGCCTGGGAATCGTGCCGGGAGCCAACATCGGAAGCCATCACGCCATCTTCGAGGCGGTCCACGGGACGGCGCCGGATATCGCCGGCAAGGGGCTGGCGAATCCGACGGCCCTGATGCAATCGGCGGCCCTCATGCTGGCGCACATAGGCCAGAGGGAAGCCGGCGCGCGCTTGCAGCGGGCCATCGAAGAGGTCTACGGCAGAGGCGAGTGTCTCACCGGAGACCTGGGCGGCGCGGCTTCCACCGGCCAGTTCACCGAGGCGGTAATCCGGCGGATGCGGTAACGCCGGCGGCCGGGCTGCGGTAAACGAGTAGGCCGGCTGAAGCCGGCGCGGCTCTTCACCGCATCTTCGATGCGAATTCGTAGTGCCCGGCGGCCAGCTCGAACACGGCTTTGCCCTTTTCCGTTCCGGTGAGCTTGACGCCCTTGGCCTGCGTGGCGGGGCGGCCGCTTTCGGTTATCGCTTCGCGCGCAACGGTGGGAAGGTAGAGCGTGGCCGTGGTTCCCGGCGGCGCGGTTATCGAAGCGCGCAACACGCCGTTCTCGATCCGCCAGTCGCTCACGATGACGCCATGCACGGATTTGTATTGGGTGCGCGCGAAGGTGAGATCGCCCACCGGCGCCGGCTTCAACAGGAAATGCCGGAAGCCGGGAGCTTTTTCATCCACTCGTATACCCCCGATGCCTTCGATGAACCAGGCTCCTATGGAAATCAGCGTATCGTGGATGTGGGAACCGCCGGTCCAGCTTTCCCAACTGGTGGTGGCGCCCTTTTCAAGCATGTTGCCCCAGCCCGGGAAATCCTTCTTGGTGGCCATCTCGTAGATGAGGTCGTTGCGGTCTTCCTCCATCAGCTCCTTCAACAGGAAGTACAAGCCGTGCATGCCGGCGTCGAAGTGTCCCGTGTTCTTGACGCGAATGGTCTCTTCGAGGTTCTGGAGCACCGCCGCGCGCACTTCCGGCGGCGCCACGCCGATCAGCAGCGGGAACGCCAGGTAGGGCTGCTCGCCGGTGGCGTAGCTGTTTTTCGCGGCGTCGAAAAACTGGGCGTGGAGCGCGCGCCGCAGCGTGTCCGCCCGTTCCGCGTAGAGCGCCGCGTCGGCGGGCTTGACCAGCACGGCGGCGATCTTGGCGGCCAGCTCGATGGTGTACAGGTAGTGGCAGTTGTTGATGAAGCGCGCGGCGACGGCATTGCGCGCAATGTCTTGACCGGCGCTATCGCGGTGAGGCGCCACCCAATCGCCCAGGTAATTCCATTGCATCTGGCGGATCCCGATGCTCACGTACGGCTCCAGGATGTGGTCTTTGGTCTTGGTTTCGGCGAAGGCCAGCCACTTCTGGATCATGGGATAGTTGGTTTCGAGCGCGCGCTTATCGCCATAATTCAGATAGAGCTGCCACGGCATGGTCACCACGAAGCCGCTCCACATGGGTCCGCCGCCGCCCTGATCGGGGTAATTGGGCGCGGTGTACGGCAGATCGCCCGATTGCCGGTCCTGCGCGTCGCGCCAGTTGGCCGACCAGCGGTTGTACAAGCCGCCGGCGTCGAAGTTGAACATCCCCGTTTCGATGGACGTGCCCGCGTCGCCGCCGTAGCCCAGGCGCTCGCGCGTGGGGCAATCCACCACGTAGCCGCCCAGGGTCAGGCATTCGTAAGTCCATGTCACCAGGCGGTAGATGCGGTTCAGCAGCTCGTTGGAAGATTCGAACTGGCCGGCGCGCGAGTAAGCCGTGCGGATGAAATAGCCTCTAACATCCGCCAGGGCCGGGGCTTGGTCCAGCCCCGTGACATGGGCGTAGCGGAAGGCGTGATAGTTGAAGCGGGAGCGAACGGTCTGGCCGGCGCCGGCGCGCGTGACGTATTCGTCGCGCTGGTTGAAGGTGGCGTAGCGGTTGCCCGTGGGCGGGTCGTCGGCGAATTCGATTTTGAGATTCTTTCCGGCAGCCATGTTCGACGGAAGGCGCAGCTCCAGCCAGCCGGTGAAGTTCTTTCCCATGTCGATCAGCCAGCCGCCCGCAGTCTTGTCGATCTTCACCGGCTGGATGGTTTCGAGGATGCGGTTCGGCTCCACCATCTGGGCCGAGGTGGCGACGCGGGGCGGGTCGAAGGTGGTGGCCGCTTCCCAGGCCGAATCGTCGAGGCTTGCGGCGTTCCAATCGGGCAGGTCGAGTTGGGCATCGTAATGTTCGCCGCCATAGTCGCCGAAAGCCGTGCCCTTGCCGAGCGGGGTAATGGGGCTGGCCTTGGCTTTCCAGGTTCCATCGGTCTCCACGTTGACCGCTTTCCCACCCGGCAGGGCGATGGCGAACTGCGCGCGCACCAGCGGCCCATCGTAGACCACGCCCGGATGGCCTCTGACGTACCACCCGCGGCCCAGCCACAGCGCCACGGAGTTGCGGCCCTTGATGAGATAGCTCGCGATATCGTGGGTCACATACCAATTGCGCCGGGAATAATCCACCACCGCCGGCGCCAGAACGGCGTCGTCCACCTTTCTGCCGTTGACGTACAGCTCGTAATACCCCAGCGCGTTGACGTACGCCGTGGCTCGCTCGGGCCTTTCGTCGAGGGTGAACGTCTTGCGCAGCCACGGGAAAGGCAGGGGCGTGCCCTCTTTGACGCTCGCCGGCCGCGCCAGCCCGATCCAATGGCCCCGCCAATCGGCGTCGTGGAGCAGACCCATGGACCAGTGGGCCGGCTCGCTCCACGCGGCGCGGCCTTGTTCGTCCCACACGCGCACCTTCCACCAGGCGCGCATGCCCGATTCGAGCGGCTTGCCATCGTACGCCACGAAGGTGGTCTGAGCGTCGCCCACTTTGCCGGAGTTCCACAAATCGCCGTTGTTGCGCTGGAGGTCTTGCAGGCTACTGGCCACCAGAATCTGGTAGGCGCTCTGGCCGCGCTCCCGCGCGCTCGAGATCAGCGCCCAGCTCAGACGCGGCTGTTCCACGTCGATTCCGAGCGGGTTCACGAGATACTCGCAACGCAGCCCTTCCACCTGGGAAGGTGTCTGGCCGGAGGCCACGCAGCCGGCGAGGACGGCCAACAATGACGCGGCCAAGGCAACTAGGGCGAGGCGTGCCTCGCCCCTACAAACGCGCGTCGTACGGGCCGGGCATGCCCGGCCCGAAGCAATCAGGCGCAGTTCAGACAGTGGCGGCATTAGGAGGGCTTTCATGTCGACGATCTCCTTTACGGGCTGGAGCCTGGTTCGCTACCGGAACAGCAGCGGCGCGAATTCGCGCAGGTCCCTCCGCCAGGTCTGCCATTCGTGGGCCGTGCCCGGCGATTGGTAGAACACGTTCGGGATGCCCGCCTGCTTGAGCGTCTGGCTCATGGCCAGCGCGGGCGTGAGCATTCGCTCTTCGGCCGTGCCGGCGCCGAACCACAGCAGGTGGACCTTCTTGCTGAACGCGGCGGCGTCGGCGAACGCGCCGCCGTAGGCCGTCTTCAGGTCCATCCCGGCGCGCAACGGAGAGCTGAAGGAGCCAATCCACGAGAACTTGTCCAAGTGGGCAAGGGTGATCTGGAGCGTCTGCCCGCCGCCCATCGACAAACCGGCCATGGCCCGATGGTCGCGGTCCGCGAGCGTGCGGTAAGTGGCATCGATCATGGGGATGAGGTCGTTCAGCACCACCTGTTCGAAAGCGCTCGACTGGCCGCCGCCGCGGCCCTGGGCCGCCGGTGCCTGCGCGGCGCCCGCGGCGGTAGCGTAGCCCTGCTCCATCACTACGATCATGGGCTTGGCTTTTCCCTCGGCGATCAGGTTGTCGAGAATGAAATTGGCGCGGCCCTGGTTGGTCCAGCCGCGCTCATCCTCGCCGGAGCCATGTTGCAGGTACAGCACCGGGTAGCGCGCCAGGGCGTTGCGGTCATACTCCGCGGGCGTATAGACCATGGCGCGCCGCCAGGCGGCGGTGGTCTTGGCGTAATACCATCGCACGCGCACCTCGCCGTGGGGCACGTCCTTGACGGCGTAGAAGTCCACGCCCTTTTCGGGAACCTCGACGCCGCTCGACTCCTTGGCGTACCCGAAGTACGTCTCGCTGGCGGGATCGTTCACCGCCAAACCATCCACCAGGAACCAGTAATAGTGGAACCCGGGGACCGCCGGCGGGGTGGTCGCGGTCCACGTGCCGTCCGCGCCGCGGGTCATATCGATGGGGCCTTTGCCCAAGCCGTTGTCGTCGCCGCCCGGCTGCAACTGCACCTTCTTGGCGTCGGGAGCCTTGAGGCGGAACGTAACGCGCAGGTCGGAGCTGACGCGCGGGTATTCCGCGCCGCGCACGTTCGAGGTCGCCGGCTGCGAATCGGAGGCAGCCTGGGCCCAGCCGAATCCGCACATCAGAATGAGGCAAATCGGAAGCCGGTGCATGAACATCTCTCCCGTCTTTACGATACTGCAACAGAGCCGCGACCGTAAGGGAGCGGCCAGGCGCCCGAACGCCCCGGCCCGTCCCGAAAACGCTATGATTGAGTTTCTAAGCAACCGTCATTGGAAAGGATACGCAATGAAACTGAGATGGACTCTGGTGGCCGTGCCCGTCGTGGCGTTTGCCGGCTGGATGATGGCGCAGCCCGCGGCCGATCCCCTGATCGAAGGTTATCGGCTGACCGAGGTAGCCTCGGTGGCCGACGCGATGGAGCAACTCTACGGCCTGAAAAACTATATGTCCCACGACATGCGGCCGCTGGCCAAAACCAAGTTCGCCGGGCCGGCGGTCACCGTGCTGCTGACCAAAGAGGAGCATAAGGAAGGGTCCAAGGCCTCCCAGGGCATGCTGGACGCCATCGACGCCGCTCCGCCGGGATCGGTGTACGTGATGGTGGTCCCCGATGGGCTGGATTACGCCGGCATCGGCGGCCTGATGGTCACCACCATGAAAGTCCGCGGGCTGGCGGGGGCGGTGATCGACGCCTCGGTGCGCGACCTTCCGCAGATCGGGAGGCTGCAATTCCCCGTATTCAGCCGCGGCATAGTCCCTTCCACCACGGTCAACCATTACCGCGTCACGAAGTTCAACGTTCCGGTGGTCTGCGCGGGGGCCAAGGTGAACCCGGGCGATATCATCTCGGCCGACGAAGACGGCGTGGTGGCGGTGCCCAAGGCGCAGGCCGCCGAAGTGCTCAAGAAGGCGCAGGCCCTCGACGACTCCGAGCACTCCATGTATCCGTTCATCGAAAAGTACAAATCCATCAAGGAAGCGGTGGACAAGTTCGGCCGGATTTAAGGCGCCGCTTCAGAACTTGTGAGTAAGGCGGTTGGCGCCCGGCTGTCGAAGGACCTGCGACCTTGTGGGACAGACGCTTTCGTCTGTCAATCCGACAGCCCGGCATGCGGTATATCGCCTTGGCTTCAGCCAGAACACCGTCCCGCAGGCTCCGCAGGCTGTTTGGCGTCACGATGTCCACCTCGACTCCCAGCAGGTCCCGCAGGTCCAGGCGGAGATCGATCAAATCGAACAAGGTGCGGTCCTCTTCGAACTCCACCAGGAAATCCACATCGCTCGTTTCCCGGCTGTCGCCGCGGGCTACCGAGCCAAACACGCGGATGCTTCTGGCCCCGTGTTTGCGACCCAGGGTGAGGATGGCGGCTCTCTTTTCCTGTTGAAGAGTTCTCAGGGTGACCACGCCTCCATTGTCCTCCACAACGACCCCCGATGGCGGTATACTGCCAGTGCGCGCGCCCGAACAGGCGCGCGCGGAATGCGGGGGATTCCCAATGACCCGACGCCAGATGATTCAAATGGCCGCCGCCGCGCCGCTCGCGGCTCTGGCCGATGCCGCCCCGGCCACACGCCTGGGGGTGGACCTGTACAGCCTGCGCTCGCAGAACTGGACGCCCTTTCAATTGCTGGACTACTGCGCGGAGCGGAAAGCCAAAGTGGTCCACTTCTCCGAAATCCGCTTCATCGGCAGCCTGGAGCCGGAGAACTTGCGCCAGGTGCGGGCGCACGCGGAGAAGGTGGGCATCGAAATCGAGATCGGGATGATGTCCATCTGCCCGACCTCGAAAATGTTCCAGGCCAGCGCGGGCACGGCCGAGGAACAGTTGACGCGCATGATCGGCGCGGCCGTCACGGTGGGCTCGAAGATCGTCCGCTGCGTGCTCGGGAGCTCGGCCGACCGGCTGCCCGGGCCCATCGAAATGCACATCGAAAACATGGCCAAGGTGCTGCGAAACGTGCGCTCGAAGGCTGTCGATTCCAACATCAAGATCGCCATTGAGAACCACGCCGGCGATATGCAGGGGCCTGAGCTGAAGAGCCTCATCGAGCTGGCGGGCAAGGATTTCGTGGGGGCCTGCATCGATTCCGGCAACCCCCTGTGGACGCTCGAAGACCCGCACGTGACGCTCGAAACGCTGGCCCCGTACGCCCTCACCAGCCACCTGCGCGACAGCGCCGTGTGGCGCGTTCCGGAGGGCGTGGCGGTCGCCTGGGTGCGCATGGGCGAGGGCAACGTGGATATCGACGGCTTCGTTCGCAAGTACGCCGCCATGTGCCCCGGCCGGGCGTTGTCCATCGAGTCCATCGTCATGGGCCCGCGCACGTACGCAGTCCACGACCCGAAATTCTGGGACGCCTATCGCGACGTGCCGGCGTGGGAGTTCGAGCGCTTCCTGGAGGTTGCCGACCGCGGCAAGCCGCGGCCGCCGGAACCCCGCCTGAGCGGTGAGGCCGCCCTGCGCAAGGAACGCGAGGACCTCGACGCCAGCCTGCAATACGCCGCCAAGCTGCTGGGCGTGTAGACGGGGCTTCCATCGTCGTGGGGCAGGCGCTTTCCAGAGACTTGTGGAGCCACCGGACGGCGCGCGGCGAAAACGTCGGTTTGCATTTGCGATCCGTGTCTGACAAGAAATAACCAGTTCAATTGCCGGCAGCCGCTCCCTCACGGTCGCGGCTCATTAAGAGCTTGGCGAGCCGCGACCGTTAGGGAGCGGTTGGAATGGTTATTCCATGACAAGCCCTTAGGGGAACCGCTCCGATGCGGTCCGCGGTCAAATCAATCGGTACCGAGCCAATCCACATGAAGGAAACGCCGTGTTTCGGCAAGAAGGCGCCGCTGCGCGCGGGCGGTGTATACTAATTCGGAGTCCGAAATAGAAGAGCCGGTAACGCCGTGGCGCGACCGGCCGGCCCTAGGTCTCTGACCGTGTGATTTCTTTCTTAAGGCCGCGGGCCGGACGTGCCCGGCACGCGGCGAGGAAACTAATCGGACGGTCACTGCCCTAGTTACTCCCACTGCGCTATGGAGGCCGCTATCATGACGCAAGGCATCGGCATGTTTGCCCTGATTCTGCCGACAGCATGTTTGTTGTCCGCGCATCAAGTCCCGCCAGAGTCTTCGGCGGTATTCACTTCCGAAACCAAGCTGGTGCTGGTTCCGTTTAACGTGGTCCGGGGCACGCGTTTCGCGCCCGATTTGAAGCGCGAAGATGTCCTGCTCCATGAAGATGGAAAGCCGCGTGACTTCAGTATCTTTGAAGGCCCGGCAACGCCGCATCGCTCGCATCTGGAACTGGTACTTCTGTTCGACGCCACAACGCTCTCGGAAGTGGAGGCGAAATCACGCTGGACGATAACCGGATGGAATCGGAAAGCCACATACGACTTCACCGGCCATTGGGGCGACGCGGAGTCTCGCGCGCTTCTGCAAGACGGGCTGGCGGATGTGCGGATTTCGGTTTATCGCTTCGACCATCAGCGCTTGCAGCGCCTTTGCCGCTCCACGTCCGACCCGGGGACACTGACCCATGCAATCCATCGATTGCCGGAGCCGATACCCGACGGCGAGGCCATTCCGCTCACGCTGCCTCCTAGACACCAGACTTTCGAGGACATCGCGCGGGGGCGGGGCTTCAAAGTAGATCCGAAGAACCCGATGGTCGGGATAACGCCGAGTTGGAGTATGGAGGCGGTAATCGATACTCTGAAAGACTCGGCCGCCGCGCCGGACGACGGCATACGCGTGCTGGTCGCATTCTCGCAGGGGGCCGGGCCGACGACCACCACGACTCAAGACGTGGCGGACCAAGCGATCGCGCTGGGGATACCGGTTTATCCGGTCGTTCTGGATTTCTACAAATATTACCGCACGCCGGTAGCCGCAACCGGCCGAACTGCCGGCGGCGGCGAAGGCGTTCACACTTTTCCGCCGGTGGCCGCAACTGCCCCGCCGGCCGGCGGAGGCGTTTCCACTCCGCCCACGCCGTCAGGCGGGTGCGTTACCCCTGACGGCCGCGGTACGTGCTATGGGCTGACATTACCGCTGGAGAAGATGTGGAACGTGGGCGCATTGACGGGCGGCCGCGGCTTCTATCCGTACAGCATCGACGAGGGAGTGGTGAGCAGCACTCTCAAGGTGATCAGGAACGAGGGTCTTTCGCAATACGTCGTCGGTTTTGTGCCGCCGACGCCTGGACGGCAGAAGAAGCACAATCTGGAAGTCAGGCTTCAGTCGAAATCCAGCGGCAAACTCAGAGGCGGCAAGAAAACAGCAGTGTACTGAGAATGGAGGCTCGGGTATTGAGCCTTCGTTGGGTTCACCTGTGGAAAAGGGCGCTCCCGCCGCGCATGGCCCGCTTTTGGGCAAATTGCCCAAAACCGAGACGCAGGTACTTGAAATAAAAAGAGTTATTTTTCTCGGCCGAAGAGTTTTGGGCGAATGCCCAAAAACGGCGGCCGGGGCAGCCCAGAGCGCCTCGCTATACTGGCGTTGTGGCAACCATGACCAAGCTGGCGGATATCGAACATTTCCTGGGAAAGAAGCGCCTCGCCGTGGTGGGCGTGTCGCACAATCCGAAGGACTTCACGCGATCGCTGTTTCGCGAGCTGCGTAAGCGGGGCTACGACCTCGCGCCGGTGAACCCGGCGGTTGCGGAGATCGATGGAATCGAGTGCGTGGCGCGATTGAGCGATGTGCGCCCTCCGGCGGAAGCGGTTTTGTTGCTGACCAGCCCGCGGGTGACCGGCGCGGTGGTGTTGGAATGCGCCCAGGCGGGCGTGGAAATCGTGTGGATGTACCGGGCGTCCGGCGCCGGCGCGGTGAACCCCGAAGCGGTGCGGTTCTGCAAATCGAAGGGCATCCGTGTGATTGCCGGCGAGTGCCCGTTCATGTTCCTGCCGGACACCGGCTTCCCGCACTCCCTGCACCGGTTCTTCAAGAAGGCCATCGGCTCCTATCCGCGGTAAGGGCCTGTCGCCGGCTGACTCTCCCTCACGGTCGCGGCTCTGAAAGCGTATCGGAGCCGCGAACTCTAGCCGGTTTTCGTCACCACTTACCGTCGATTAGAGCCTCGAAAAAGCTAAAACCGAGAGCCGCGTAGCTGCAATAGCGGTTCGCGAAGAATGCGATGTAGTGTGTCAGGACCTGGTGCTCAGGCTTGAAGAAGCCGTCCCTGCCTACGTTGACCGCCAGGCGCACCTGCGAGCCCGGGTTCCTATCGACGGCTTCGCCAACGGAGCGAGGACCTCGCTTCCGATGGCCCACTTTCAGACCGAGGCCGCTACAAACCCAGTCACACGCCGGTCACACGAGAAAATGGGGGCCGTAAACTAATGGCCCCCAAAGAGATATTTTGGTGCGGAGAGGGGGACTTGTTCTCTCCCAGGACACTGAAAACAAGCAACTTATACATAACACAAAGGGCTCAAAACACCAAAAGTTCCAGAAGCACGCCGCCAAGTCACACCACGAGTCACACGGCGCGCGGCGTCGAACGCAAAACCGGCTGTAAGTTCCTTTGTATCAGGTGCTTAGCGCGGACGGCAAGATTCTAGCGGTCCGGCCTACCAGCGGTGGCAAAGTAGCCGCCGCCAGCGCGGTGGTTCAGAGACTGCTTTCTGCGCCAACAACACCGGCGGGCTTCTTCATTTGTTTATTGTCTAAACGGAAAAGGCTCGGGAGTCTAGCCCGAGCCTGATCCAAACCTGAAAGGAAATACTCTCCATGTCTATTGTAAGCCATCCTGCGTCTCAGGCCAATAGGCGAAGCACTGAATTACCGACAAATTGCACCTTGGCAAGCGTCGAGGTCGCGGACAATCACGCCGACGAACGGAGCGCCGCGCCGCGGGATGGATTTGAATCGCACGTTCGAGCTCCGACAGGATTCCGATCGCCACTCAATGCCTGCAAATACATCAGCGGCTATGACCACCTTTCAAAGCTGGGAGTCGGGTTCTATCCCATCCATCCGGACAAATCTCCGGCCGTCAAGGGCAAGCTGGGCCGGGAAGTGACTACCGATCCATTCAAGATACGGTATTGGGCCGAGCATAGACATCACCGGAGCTTCGCCCTACGCATTCTCCGGGGCTCCCGCCTAATAGTGGTCGATACGGAGAGTCCATTCAAGCACCCGGATAAGCCAGGACCCGATGGAGAGATGTTCCTGGGCAGCCTGCTGGAAGACCATGACATCACCCTCCCTCGATGTCCCATGGTGCAGACGGCGTCGGGAGGTTTCCACCGATACTTTCTTGTGCCCAAGTGGCTGCCCATCCGTTCGGCGATCGGGCTTTGGCCGGGAATAGACATTCTTGCGGCTGGATCGAACGTCATTTTGCCGGGAAGCCGCACGGAGGCTGGCCAGTACCGGGCGTTGCGATCGTTTGAGGACTGCCCGATACCGGAAGCACCTCGGGCGTTCGTTAGGCGAATTCGCCAGGCCCAAAGAGCGGCACCGGGGCGTGATCGGTCACTATGGAGTCGTTCCCGCTCCCTCCCTGTCGGTGACAGTTCGCTGGTGTCACGGCGGCAGTGGTGGCTTTTGTTCCGGAACCAAGTATTCCGCGCCTTTTGGAATCGGAAGTGGAAGGCCGCGGATATAAGCGATTCGGCTTATGAATATCACCTGGCCAAAGCATGTTTTTGTTGCGGTCTCGATCAGAAGCAGACAGAACACGTCGTCCTGAAGTGGCGACAAAAACATGGCCTGCAACGGAGTGTCCGGCAACTCCGCCAAGGCATCATTCCGCGGGCTTGGCAGGAAGTTTCACCGTGGGTAGAACGCTGGCGCGCCGATCGGGCCGCCGCTGAAGATGTCCGGAAAGCGACGAAGACTTCAAGCATGATTCTGGCCTTCGTCCGCGATGCGGGGGAGCCGCAGACCCCATCGTCCATCGCATCGACTCTGCCGATTCCGAGGGAACGAGCCAAGAAGGCGATGCAGCGAATGGTGAAAGACGGCCAGCTCCGGCGGACTAAATCAGGGTACACGGTCGCGGACATGCTGGGGACATTTTGCTGTATCACTACTCCCCTATAGCGGAAAGCAATTCTTTTTCGGGTTTTGCGACCACCGGCGAAGGCTGCGGCAAGGTCGTCAGCCAGGCGGCGAGGCGTCGGCGGCGTCAATCGGCCTGAAAGCAATTGGAGCCGCTCGCCACATAAACCGCCGGCGGTCAACGCAGGAGAACCATCAATGCACAGAAGGAAAGCCAAGCCGAAGGTCTATCCGGAGACACCCGGCCCGAGAAAGTGCATGCGCACGAGTGGGAACGCGCGCGCTTGCGAAACGTGCGGCCGCACGCCAGCCGTCCTGCACACGCCTATCAGGGAGGCGGGGCGGTACTGCGCGGCGTGCTGTCCGCACTGTTCGCCGCCAGCGCAGCCGAGCGCAATACCCATAAGGCAACCGGAGCGAGGAACCAGATGACACCCAAGACACCGCGATTCTCACAGCTTTCGGCGTCGCGCCAGGCACTGGTGCGCGTTTGTCAGGATGTCAATTTCGGCCAGATCCAAGGTCTCCACGTGCGGAATACCGATCCGGTCTGGGACCCCGCCCCGACGGTCCTGTCGGAAGTCAGGCTCGACATTGAAGAGTCTCCACGGCCGGAAGGCGATTTGCCCGATTTCAAACTCTCATCTGAGATCCAGCGATTGATGTGCCAACTCGATCAACTTAGAGACGGAAGAATCGAGAAGATCGAAGTTCGCGGAGGCGTTCCCAGACGCCTGGTCCTGACTTCACACTTGGCGTAGGATACCCGCAGAGCGCTGTACCGGGAAAGGCTCATCCTGCTTGAAACATGGGGACCGATTCTGTCTCGCTTTTCTCTGTACAGCGAAAGGCGAAGGGATTATCATAGAGGGTAGAGGCTGTTCGCTAGGCCGGCGCCCAAGGCGCAACTTGCGGAAGATACCTCCAACCCAATCAGGGAAGGTGAGGCTATGCTTTCGCAGGAAACAGCGGCCCAAACCCAGCAGATCCAGTTTTGGCACATCGACCGGCTCGTCTTTTACGCGCGGAACCCGCGCAAAAACGATGCCGCGGTGGATCGCATGTGCAGCAGCATCCGAGAGTTTGGTTTCAAGATCCCGGTACTAGCTCGCAGCGACGGGACCGTAGTGGACGGGCACTTGCGGCTGAAGGCCGCGCGCAAGTTGGGATCGTGGCCCGGCGGTGACATAACTTGCATCCCAACGATCCCGTGTGATGAGTGGTCTGAAAGTCAGGTAAGAGCGTTCAGGTTGCTTGTGAACCGATCCGCAACGTGGGCCGACTTCGACGAAGAACTCCTCGCCCTGGAGTTACAGGAACTCAACGAGGCGGATTTCGACCTCAGCCTGACAGGTTTCGATCCCGGCGAGATCGATGGCCTGCTGGCGATTCCCGATGAGGAGCGCGCCAACGCCGCGCCGCCGCTGCCTGAGAATCCTGTGTCTCGGCTGAATGACCTGTGGTTGTGCGGCAACCGCCGCAACCCACATCGTGTCCTCTGCGCGGATGCGACCGACTCTGGAGCTGTCGCGCGACTCCTGGGCGAGCGCAAGCCGCTCTTAATGGTCTGCGACCCGCCGTATGGAATAGAACTGGATTCCGAATGGCGCGACCGCGCCGGGCTGAACGGCTGTGGGCCCGCCGAGGCCAGTTACATGAAGCGCCGGACCGAGGGTCATACCGAGACGACCATCTCCGGCGACACTCGGGCCGACTGGTCGGAGGCGTTCGAACTCGTCCCCAGCCTCCAGATCGCCTACGTCTGGCACGCTTCGAAGTTCACACGCGAGGTTCTGAACGGTCTCCTGCGCATCGGGTTCGAGCATCATCAGCAAATAATCTGGGATAAAGGGCGCACGGTCCTCACGCGTACACTCTACTGGTTCCAGCATGAACCGTGCTGGTTCGTGCGGAAGAAGAACGCTCCCTGGTACGGCAAAGCTGGCGAGAACTCAACGATCTGGGCGTCACCCTCGCCGAAGTTTATCATGGGCGGATCGGACGAGGAGAAGTACGATCACCCCACGCAAAAGCCTGTCGAGTTGATGCGGCGGCCGATTCTGAATCATACCCGGCGCGGCGAATTGGTGTACGATTGCTTCCTCGGATCGGGTACCACGCTCGCTGCCGCCGAACTCACTGAGCGCGTCTGCCTGGCCATCGAACTGGACCCGAAGTACGCGGACGTCGCTGTCCAGCGCTGGCAATCTCTGAGCAACCAGAAGGCCACGCTCGACGGCGACGGCCGCACGTTCGACGAGATCGCCCAGCAGCGCCGCCAGGAGGCCGCATGAATCGCTTGCTGACGCGCGGAGCGGGCCAGCCGAGGGTTGGCCACTGTTGCGCCACGTCTGGCCCACGTTCGCTCGCGCGGCAACGGCATGGCGTGTTGGCCCAGGCTGCTGTGACTTGGGCAGGGCAGGCAGGAATCGAGGCCAGAAGCAGAAAAGCCCGCCGCGGCCGGAGCCGGGCGGGCCAGGAAGGAGGCGCTTGATGCTACGGGCTGATCCGGTAGGTGCGCTCACCCTTGTCGGATTTGAAGGACTCGACGGCCAGGCCGAGTTTCTTTCCGAGTGTGGCGGATACGAACGCGCGCGTCGTGTGAGAAAGCCAACCGGTTGTGGCCATCACCTCCGCGAGCGTCGCGCCATGCTTGCGCTTCAGCATCGCGATGACCTGCTCGGTCTTGCTGCCTTCGCGCGGCCCGGCGGTTTCCTGCGTCTTAGCGGCCCGCTTGGCCTTGGGCGCGCTCTTGGCGGCGCTGGTCTTCTTGGTCGCCTTCGCCTTGGCGGGCGCGCCCTTGGCCGCCTGTGCGCCGCCCTTGGCCTTTTTGTGGGCTTTCGGCTTGGCGGGCTCTGCCTCGGGCTGGGCGGGCTCGCCGAGGCCCTGGATGCGCTCCCAGATGCGGCTGGCGGCGGCATTGCTGCTCTTAAACCCCTTCACCGGCTTCACGCCCGGCAGGCTGTTCCACACGGCTACCAGGCGCTCAGCGGGCCAGGCGGCAGCCAGTTCCGCCAGTTCTTTCTGGCTGGCGAAGGTATCGAAGGGGGCTGCAATGGCGGCGGCGGCCTCCTCGGCGGTGGCGAACGCGCTGATGTTGTTCTCGCTGTCAATCGTAAAGGTCTTCATAATCGTTCTCCTTGGCGCCGCGCTCTGCGCGGTCATGACATCGATCACTCCGAAGTGCTTGAAAAGCAAGGCAATTCTGCTGTGAATCGACGATGGCGAAGAGCCGGCGATGGGGCGATAGAACGGCCAGATGACAGCAGGTGATAGCAGATGATTGGGCACGGCACAAAATTCAGCCGCAAGATGGAGGCTGCTGTCGCCGCCCTGCTCACGCAGAAGAACCAGGAAGAAGCGGCGCGCGCGACCGGCATCTCGGTCGCCACGCTCCTGCGTTGGCAAAAGCTGCCCGAGTTCCAAAAGGCTTACCGGGAAGCCCGGCGGGCCGCTCACGGGCAATCCATTGCTCGGCTCCAGCAGGCTTCCGGTGCGGCCGTCTCGACGTTGCTGAAGATCATGGTGGATCAGAACGCGCCGGCTTCCACGCGCGTCAGAGCTGCGGACAGCGTGCTGGACCACTCGGCCAAGGCCATCGAGATGGAGGATATCGAAGCGCGCGTTACGGAACTGGAGCAATCACTCGCCGAATCGAAGTCGGGACGGGGAGTCTAACCAGTGCGACGACAGATCCAAACGCGGCTCAGAATGCTGGAAGAGCGACTCCCTAAGACTGAGGCTCCGGCCAAGGCAGTGCTGCCTGCCTGGCTCGTTGAGGAACTTCAGAGCCAGGGGATTCCGTTTCATAGCGATGGTCGGCCGGACCTGAAATCCGCCGCGGGGTCGGAGCGCGTATGAGGAGAGCCCTGCTTGCCCGGCTGGAGCGACTGGAGGAGCGGCTGGAGGTCAGCAAACCGCTGTTGCTGCGTTGCGGCTGGGTGCATCATCTTCCGGACGACTACACGGGCGAACGCCACATTGTGACGGTCAACCGGGACCCCAACAGTACGCCGAATGTCGAATGGGGCCAATTCGAAGAACGGCCTGGACCGGCGCCGCCGGGTCTGGAAGACCCAGGTTGCGTCATCTATCTCACACCGGACGAAATGAATATATGACGCCTTCGGGCAGGAGAGCACAGCCATGAACCCGAAAGCGCTCAAGCGGCGCATTGAGAAGTTGGCAGCCGCATCAGAAGCATCGGCGGCCTACCAGCCAGAAGACGTGCTGCGCCATTGGCGCGAGACGGGAAAGCTCAGTTACCCGGATAGCACCCAAATATCGGTCGAGGTGTTTCAGCAAATCACCGAGGGGGAGGGGTAGGGATGCCGAACGTGCGGAGGCGAGTTGAACGGCTGGAAAGATTCCTGGCGCCGGGACCTGCTTCCGACCCATACGACGAAATGAAGCGTCTGGCTTTGCAAAGCCTTCCTGAGGAAGATCTGGAGGTGCTCGAAGACGTAATCGGACAAGGTCGGCAGGAGTGCCAGTGGACGGTGCGCGAGTCGGCGGCGGTAAAGGCGCTCCACTGCGCGTTCGAGCAGGAAGTGCAGCGCGCGGGATACCGCTCGACGGCTGAACTCCGGCGAGGCCGTGCCGCCGGGAGGTGAAATGGGACTCAAATGCTGTGCGTACGAGAGGCTGCCTGATAGCTTCCGATATTGGCGGATATCGGGCTCCTCGCGGATCGAGTGCCCCATAGCTGCCAAGGCTATCTGTCGAGTAGGCGAAGGTTCCGGTCGAGCGCAAATCCCGCATCATCTCGGCTGCTCCACCGGTCCCGATCAGCTCTCGCCCTGTGAATGCGGCATCCAACATCGGGAGCACTCCTTTCAACCCGAATCTCCATTTTGGACTTCCGCGGGTCCTGTCCAGCATATCTCCAATCTGCGCCTCCGGCTCCGGAAGCGTGGAATTACAGTATATGAATGGCTCAACGGCTAAGGCAGGGCGCAATAGCATTTCCACAAATTCGCATCATGGTCGCCCTACTGGCGCTTCTTGCGCTGTCCGGCGCCATCCCTGCGGCTGAGCTCGTACAGAAACCGTTTCAAGGAGTCACGTGGATCACCCGTTCCGAGGCTCAACCGCGTGAGATCCACATGCAGATCGTGCTCGTTGACCTGCGCGCGCCAGGCATCCGACTCAAGCTCACCGCGCCTGGCGGCGCGCTTGAGACGGTTCGCCGGACCACGCTCGACTTTCTGAGACAGGAACATGCGCAGATCGCCGTAAACGCCCATTTCTTCCTGCCTTTTCCGTCGCCCGGCCCCGATGCCTTGCTGGTTGGCTTCGCGGCATCTGAAGGGATCGTCTATTCGGGATTCGAGACGCCAGAGCAGTCGTACGCCATCGTGCGCGATGCTCCCGCCTTGAATATCGGGCCCACGAATCTGGCGGGGATCGTGCACCGCGATCCGGCTTTCGCGGATGGAAAGCACGTAACGGAGGACACGCCCTTGTGGACCGCCGTCGCGGGATCGGCGCAGATCATCACCGAGGGTGTAAAGACCATCCCGTTCTACGCGGACGCAACCCATCCCGGCGGACTGCTGACCCCAGGCGGGCCCGGCGGCTACTCCAACTCGAAATCCTGGTACGGCGCACTGAACGCCCGCACCGCTATCGGACTGACCCACGACGGCCGCACGCTCTTACTGTTCACGGTGGATGCGCACGGCGGGAGCGTCGGCATGTCGGTGGGCGAAGTGGCCGATCTGCTCATTAAGGACTATGGCGTGTTCAACGCCCTCAACCTGGACGGCGGCGGTTCTACAACCCTAGCCATGGAAAACCCCGCGACACACGCAGCCGAGATTCGGAACGTTTCCTCCGACAACCCAGCCGGCCGGGCGGTCGGGAGCAATCTCGCGATCTTCGCCGTCGCGGCAAAGAACTAAGTGCTGAAAGCAGCCTCGAAAACCGATTGGATGGGCACACGAACGCCCTATAGCACGTCGCGCAAAGTGGACTGCACCGGCTCCGGCTCCGGCGCCGCAAGAGGAACCGGGAAGCCCTTAGAACGATCCAGGATGAACGGTCACATGGGGCGACTAGGCGCGAGATCAGGCCACCTTTCGCCGCCTGAGATTTCGGCGGCATGTCGCGGATCAGCAAATTGCGTGAGGACTTTGCTCTGCGCGAGATCCCCACCGCCTCCTTTGTGGCCAATGCGTTGTATTTGGAGATCATTCGGCTGGCGTACAACCCGGTCACTGCGTTTCAGCGGAATTGCTTGCAGACTTCGTGGTAGAACCCGACACTCACGGGACGGCGCTCCAAGCATTTCTTGCTACCGGGAGGGCTGAGTCAGCCGCAGAATCGGCCGGTCCTGCGGCTCAGAGAGTCACCGACCATACGGGGCTTGGCTGACCATATCTTTGGTGAAGCTCGGTAGGGTCAAGCCGCTCCAGTCACGCATTCTCGCCGCCCTGCCGGCTTACGCCTTCGTAGTGATAGCGAGGCTGCTTGATTGGAGCCCGGGCGAAGTCGCAGTCAGTTGAATCGGGCCCGGTTTGGCCGTTGATTGCACGATCGCCAGGCACAACCCATTAAACGCCTTCATGCTCTTGCCCTTGTAATCCTCATGACTCATCGGATTTCCGCCGTCCACCCCGATGATCTTGCCCTCGCCTTGAATCTCGAAGGCGACCTTATTGTCCGCAGTCGGCACTACCCTACCCTGCGCGTCGAGTATTCTAACCGTGAAATGGACGACGTCCCGGCGGTCAGCCGCTATGACATCCCGGTCAACGGAGAGTTCAATTGCGGCCGGTTCTCCCGTGGTCGAGACCTCAAAGGTGGCAACAACCTTGCCGTCTTTGACGCCCACCGCCTTCAGCGTGCCCGGCTGATAGGGCACCGTCCATGTTAGATGCAGATCCGACGTGGTGCGTGGGGCGTTGCTCCTACCCCCTCCGCTCGGGCGAGGCCAATAGCCCACGCGCGGGAACCAATAGCCCTGCACCCCGAAGGACTTGCCGTTCACAAACAACTCCACGGAATCGCAGTTGGTGTAGCAGAGTACCGGTATGACGTCACCCTCCTTGCCCTTCCAGTTCCAGTGAGGCAACAGGTGAACCATCGGCTTATCCGTCCAGAGGCTCTGACACAAGTAGTACCCGTCCTTTATGAAGCCGCAGGTATCCATTATTCCCCCGCCGCCATTCTTCGCTGGCCACGGGGCCTCGCCCAGGTGGTCGAAGGTGTGACCGTAGTGGTCACCGATCACCCAGTCGTTGATCCTCGCGAACTTCCACAACTGTTCGAAGTCAGTCCCTCGGTTTCCGCGCCTGGCCACGGCGAACCCGGGGCCCGGCGGGACAAGATCGGAATAGTCGCCCCTGACGGGGCCGCCGGGGCCCGAGTTCTCCGTGCCGATGAACTTTCTCTGTGGAAAGTCGTGCCGGTCGTCACTGCAGTATTTTTCCGCCCGCTCGCGCCGGCGGTCGAAATAGTTGTAGCCAACCACGTCCAAAACTGCGAGAAACTCTGGCGGTGTACCGACTTCACGTCCGGTCAAATTGGCGGCGATCCTGTCGCATCCCATGGTGACGGGCCGGGTAGGATCCTCCCTGTGAAAGATATCGACCAGCCTCTTGACCATCTCGACGCCGTCAGTGGCGGCTTGCTCGCCGATCTCATTGCCCGCACTCCAAAGCAAGACAGAAGGGTGATTCCGGTCGCGCCGAACAAAGCTCGTTAGGTCCCGTTCCGACCATTCGTCGAAGTAGTTGCCGTATCCGTATCGAGTCTTGTTCTGCCTCCACTCGTCAAACATCTCATTCATCACCAGGAAGCCCAATTTGTCGCACAGGTCGAGAAACACCGGCGCGTAAGGATTGTGAGCGGTCCGAATGGAGTTGCAGCCCGATGCCTTCAAGATCTCCAACCGCCGTTCCCAGACCCGCTCTGGCACGGCGTTTCCCATCGAACCGCCGTCCTCATGCGCCCACAGACCGCACAGTTTCACCTGCTTGCCGTTCAGCAGGAATCCCCTGTCCACGTCGAACTCAACCCGTCGAATCCCAAAAACCGTGTCGTACGAGTCGGAGCCTCCCCCCATCACCGAGGTGCGCAGCGTATACAGATGGGGATTGTCGAGCGACCACAAGTTCGGCTGCTCCACCCGCATCTGCTGCACGAACTCGTATTCTCCGTTCGCTGCGAGGCTCCTGCTCTCGGTCACCTGCGCGCCCGCGCCGGCCACGTTTCCATCTCGATCCATTATGGTGCTGGTCAGCCTGCACTCGACGGCGCTCTTGCCTTCATTCTGGACCCTGGTCTTGATTTGGACGGTGGCAAAATCCATATCCACCTGCGGCGTGGTGACGAACGTGCCTCCCTCGGCGACGTGCACCTGGTTCACAACCAGCAGCCAGGTGTGCCGGTAAATTCCGGACCCCGAATACCAGCGGCAGTTGGGCTGATGGGAGTTGTCCGCCTTGACCGCAATCACGTTGTCGCTGCCATACTTCAGGTGCGGACTGAGATCGTATGAAAAACCGATGAACCCGTTCGGCCGTTTACCCAGGTACTGACCGTTGATCCACACCTCACTGAGCTGATAAACTCCCTCGAACTCGATGAACACCTTTCGGTCTCTGTATGATTCCGGTATGTTGAAGCGTTTCCGGTACCAGCCCACACCCATGGGGAAATACGAGCCTCTCGTCTCACCCGGCTCTTCACTGAAGGGTCCCTCGATGCTCCAGTCGTGAGGCAGGTCCACGTCTCTCCAGCTCCCGTCCGCGAAACTCGGCTGCTGCGCGCCTGGCGCGTCCCCCTTGATAAACTTCCAGCCGAAGTCGAAGGAGTCCCTGACACGTCCCCCCATGCCGCCGCGCGCCAACGGCCCTTGCGCATTAGCCTGGCCCGTGGACCCCAATACCGACAGTACGCCGGCCGCCCCAACCGCCTGCCCCAACAGACTGCGCCGGCTCAGAGCATTCGTCACTCCACTCTCGTCCTTCATCATCGTCTCCGCAACCTGAATCTTCCTTTTGGGCGTTTCGGGCAACATCACTATACCACCAAAGGCCTGTTCTGGAACAGTAGAAATGCGCCTTGTATTCCCGAATGCGCCGCGAAGCCGTTCCCTGCGCTCCTGGCGTTGACGCCGCTGTCCCATCACTGCTAGCCGAGTTTGGGGTTCCAGCGCTGCCACAGCTTATGCCGGCTCGTTCTGGTCTCTTGCGGGGCCGAAGACCGGCGCCCAAGAAAATGCGACTCGTAGGATCAAAGGAAGGCTGTTGGGGGTATACTTA